>Ga0222647_1000646_pt1 | contig 13718 bp, 9 predicted proteins | sample AntAcemetagen333_FD_179864 | JGI IMG/M metagenome (GOLD analysis project Ga0222647, IMG submission 179864) | Saline water microbial communities from Ace Lake, Antarctica - #333 | ecosystem: Environmental > Aquatic > Non-marine Saline and Alkaline > Saline | place: Antarctica: Ace Lake | collected...
ATTCTGATTATCAGCAGAATATACAAAATAAATAACAAAACTACAATGCTAAATTTCTGATTACTAGACTTTTATACAGAAATAAAAATAAACACAACACCTAAGTATTCTTAATGCGTTTGCCCTGAGTAAATTCCTGTTTGCCCTTGCTAGTCACTATAAAATGTCTACATTGGCGACGATGGAATACTAGCACCAATACATTCATCACAGCAATTCCCATTTAAGTCATCTAAAATGCTGACTGTAAATTAATTAAGAAGTTTTATACCCTATATAAACATCAAAATCTTAAATACACTACTATTTTAGCTGTGCATACATTATTAACTAACATAAATTAAATTATAAAAACATACCAAAAAGAAATATGGAATACAAAAAACGGGTAGTAATCAAAGTAGGAACCAATGTAATGGTCAATAAAGATAACCGAATCGTGTTACCTATCCTTGAAAAACTAGTTGCTCAAATTGCTCAGTTATATGAAGAGGATATTATTACAGTTTTAATTTCTTCAGGATCTGTAATTGCAGGTAAAGAAGTCTTAGACAATAACAAAATAGAAGACGAAACCATCAGACGGCAGGTATATTCTGCAGTAGGTCAGCCAAGAATGATGCGGCATTATTACAGTATTTTTCACAGTTTCGGAATGCGTTGTGCACAGGTATTAGCTACTAAACGAGATTTTGATGAAGGAAAACATCGTGAAAACATGATTAACTGCTATGAAGGGCTTTTGAGTCAAGGAATAGTGCCAATAGCAAATGAAGATGACACTGTCTCACTGGCTATGTCTATGTTTAGTGATAACGATGAACTAGCTAGCTTAGTCGCAGAACTGATACATGCTGACATGCTCATACTACTAACAGATACAGATGGTCTATATGATGGTCATCCAGAGGATAAACATTCTCGCTTAATAAAATCAGTGAGTACCGATCAAAAAGTTGAACAATTCATACAAGAAAACAAAAAAAAAGAGGGAGAAGGACGAGGAGGAATGGCCTCCAAACTAAATATCGCAAAGAAAACAGCTGCAAAGAACATCCCGACTTATATCGCTAATGGTAAGCAGGATAACTGCATCATAGATATAGTAAGTGGTAAGGATATAGGCACTAAAATATATCATAAGGGGTAAAATAATTCATTCTAGTAACACTAATAAAAAAAGCAAATGAAACTATTAACAACAATTACAAAAAACAACGTACTTCAATCTATGATTGACGAACTAAATGCAAATAGGTTCGCAATAATAGAAGCAAATAAAAAAGACTTAGAGTCCTATAGTGGAGATGATCAAGCATTATATGATAGGCTAGTGGTGGACGAAGCTAAGGTAAATGACATGATCAGAGCTGTAGGTGAGGTAAAACAACAGGAAGATCCAGTAGGAAATATCATAAGTGAAGAAAACTTAAAAAATGGCTTAAATATCAAAAACAGAACTGCTCCATTTGGTACTATTATGATTATTTACGAATCTAGACCAGATGTCACCATTGAAGCTTCAATTTTAGCTTTTAAGGCAAATAATAAAATCCTATTAAAAGGAGGCAAAGAAGCACATACGAGTAACGAGGAACTTATAAAATGCTGGCACAAGGCTCTAGAAGCAAATGGGTTAGAAAAAGACTGGGTTCAGTATTTAAAAATGGATCGCGAGACGACTCAAGAGTTTTTGAAAAATCCAGACCAAAAACTAGATTTAATCGTACCCAGAGGAGGTGAACGCCTTATTGCTTTTGTAAAAGAACACGCTAAATGTGCAGTATTGGTTAGTGGTAGAGGAAATAATTTTGCCTACGTAGCTCCAGATGCAGATGCAAAAAAGGTGATTCCTGTTATTGTAAATGCAAAAACAGATAAAATATCGGGCTGCAATGCCTTAGATAAAGTTTTAATAGACAGCAGACATCCTCATTTTGAGGAGATTGCTCAAAAAATAGAATCCGAATTAAACAAGCATGATATTCGGATTATAGCTACGGATGACCTACTAAAGTGCCTAAAGACCACCTCTGAAATTAATAGTAAAAGTATATGGCGTGAAGAGTTTTTATCTAAAAAAGCAGCAATGGGCACTGTAGACGGATTAGAAAACGCCATCGAATTCATCAATACATATTCAGGTGGACACTCTAATATTATTTTGACGGAGAATACAGCAGACGCATCTACATTTATGGAGCAAATAGATAGTGCTGCAGTATACCATAATGCTTCTACTCGCTTCACTGATGGCGGACAAATGGGCGTAGGAGCAGAACTAGCTATAAGCACCGACAAGTTACATCATAGAGGACCTCTAGGATTAAAACAGTTAGTCACTAACAAATACTACATTCTGGGGAATGGACAAATAAGAGAATAATACTACTTATTAGTTGTGTCCACTATTTTATGTTAGCTGATGCAGCATAAAGGAATAATTTTATCACCCAGAGAGCCGTTCAAAGTTTCTATCAGACCAAGAATTATGCAGTTCTAAAAAGTTCTTCCTTTTCTTTTATGCTGTGCACTGCTTTTTTATTTTAGCCAACGTTTCAACTTTTTGCTAATAATGGTTTTCTAACACCGTAGGACTTGTATTTTTGCAAACCTTAAAAAAATCCATGAATATACACGAGTATCAAGCCAAACTAATCCTTAAATCTTTTGGAGTTGCCATACAAGAAGGCATAGTTATAGATAAAAAAGAAGATGCACTAGCAGCCGGAGCAAAATTGCGTGAGCAAACTGGGACTGACTGGATGATAGTAAAAGCACAAATACACGCAGGTGGTCGTGGAAAAGGTGGAGGAGTAAAACTAGCCAAAAATGACGAAGAGCTACAGCAAGTAGTCAACGACATACTGGGAATGACTTTAGTAACTCCACAGACAAGCAAAGCTGGAAAGTTTGTAAATAAAGTACTGATAGCACAAGACGTATACTATCCAGGAGCGAATGAGCCAGACGAGTACTACATGAGTGTACTACTGGATAGGAATACTGGTAAAAATGTAATCATCTACACCACAGAAGGTGGCATGGATATAGAGCAAGTAGCTCACGATACACCAGAAAAAATCCACAAAGAGTTCATAGATCCTACCCTAGGACTACAAGCTTTCCAAGCTCGTAAAATAGCTTTTAACTTAGGCTTAAGCGGTAATGCATTTAAAGAAATGACTAAGTTCGTCTCTTCTTTGTACAGAGCTTATGTGGAGACTGATTCAGCCATGTTTGAAATAAATCCTGTACTTAAAACTTCTGACGACAAAATAATAGCGGTGGATAGTAAAGTGACTTTAGACGATAACGCACTCTACCGCCACAAGGATTTTGCTGCACTCAGGGATGAGAGTGAAGAGGATCCTACAGAGGTAGAAGCTAAGAAGCATGACCTTAACTTTATCAAACTAGACGGAAACGTAGGATGTATGGTAAACGGTGCGGGTCTAGCTATGGCTACCATGGATATAATCAAACTAAGTGGAGGTGAACCTGCTAACTTCTTAGATGTAGGAGGAAGTGCTAATGCCACTACAGTTGAAGCTGGTTTCCGTATCATACTAAAAGATCCAAGTGTAAAGGCTATCCTAATTAACATATTTGGTGGTATCGTAAGATGCGATAGAGTAGCTAACGGAGTAGTAGAAGCATATAAGTCCATAGGTGAAATAAATGTGCCTATTATAGTAAGACTACAAGGTACAAACGCAGAAGAAGCTAAAAAAATAATAGACGAAAGTGGACTAAAGGTAGAGTCTGCAATAGTACTACAAGAAGCAGCTGATAAAGTAAAAGCAGTATTAGCATAAAAATACATTTTATTATGAGTGAATTCGTAGAGATAAGACCTCATAATATCAATGCCAAGACCGTTAGAGAAATAGTGCAAGTCCTCCGCAAAGGAGGACTCGCTATTATTCCTACAGATTCTATATATGCCATAGTGGGTGACCTCTACCACCGTGAGGTGATGGACAAAATCTGTAAACTGATAGACCAGAAACCAAATAAAGCCAATCTTTCTATCTTATGCAAAGATCTAAGTAATCTTAGTGAATACACCTCCCCTATTCCTAATCCTACGTATAAGCTTATGAATAGAGTGCTTCCGGGTCCTTTTACATTTATACTCAAGGCAAATAATAACATCCCTAAAATCTTTAGACAAAATAAGAAAACCATCGGAATACGTGTCCCAGATAATGCTATCTGTCAAGCCATAGTAGCTGAATTGGGAAATCCACTAGTTTCATCCTCTATACACTCCGAAGATGAAATACAAGAGTACCTTACGGAGCCAGAAGAAATCTTCGAACTCTGGAATGGTAAAGTAGAGTACATCATAGATGGAGAGGCCGGTAGTAATATAGGAACTACCGTGATAGACGCTTCTGAAGGCGAACTAGAACTCGTGCGTGAAGGACTTGGTATAGAAAAGCTGTAATACCTCTCTACCATTTACGTAAATATGTGCTATCTTATTAGTGTAAAAACCACCCAAAAATCAAACTAACTGTTAAAACTTCTTTGAGTTTCTGTGTGACACTTATATTTGCCCACAGACAACAATGTTAAAAATATCCGTCAATTTACCCTTTAAGCTATTCAGAAATATTTCATGTGTGGAATTTCACACTATAGTAAATGATCAAATGGAAGTAGAACTGCTGGAAGAAATAACCGATGACACAGAAAATAAAATAGAAAACGAATCCAATTTAACTCTCTATTATCTCTATTTAAACTCACGTAAGCTCATACCTACTGTTGAAATACACTTAGAAATCCTAAAAACACCTATTACACTTAAACACGGTGTGTCTATTCCTCCACCCCAGTTGCATTTAATGCATTCCCATCCATTAAACCAGCTTTAATCACCTTTATTCTATTCTTATAAAACCATCAATGAAAAAATATCTATCACACATAAAAACTGATCTACCTGCAGGACTTGTAGTATTTTTAGTAGCAGTCCCGCTATGCTTAGGTATAGCTGCCGTGAGTGGTGTGCCTGCGTTTTCTGGACTTATAGCAGGCATTATAGGCGGTATACTAGTAGGCATACTAAGTGGGTCGCCATTAGGAGTAAGTGGACCTGCCGCTGGTTTAGCAGTCATTATATTCAGTGCCATAGAAGAGTTTAAAGAACAAGTATCCAGTGAAGTAGCTGCAGAAGCTATATTTAATGAGGCATTTCAAGCCTTCTTACTTGCGGTAGTTATAGCAGGTGTATTTCAAGTAATCGCAGGCTTCGTAAACGGAGGGATAATTGGATACTACTTTCCTTCTTCTGTCATAAATGGAATGCTGGCGGGCATAGGTATCACTATTTTCTTGAAAGAAATACCGCACGCTTTAGGCTATGATAAGGATTTAGAAGGAGACTTTGAATTTTTTCAAGTAGATGGAGAAAACACCTTTAGTGAGATCTTTAATGCCTTCGGAAATCCAGATCTAGGAGCTACATTAATTGCTGCTTTAGGTGTGGCCATTCTTATATTTTGGCAGCAAGGTTTTATGCAGCGTATAAAACTATTCACCTATTTGCAGGGACCACTAGTAGCTATACTAGCGGGTATAGCACTAGTATTTGTATTCAAAGGAGGGTCGCATGAGATGATAGCTGAGCACCTGGTAAACGTACCAGTAGCAAAAAGTGCTTCGGATTTTTTAGGACTCTTCACCTTCCCTAATTTTAATGCTATCGTAAATCCACTCGTCTGGAAAACTGCTGCAGTCATAGCTATAGTAGCTAGTCTAGAGACGCTGTTATGCGTAGAAGCTACTGACAAGATGGATCCCGAAAAACGCACTACTCCTACTAACCTAGAGTTAAAGGCACAAGGTGTAGGAAATATCCTATCCGGCCTTATAGGTGGCCTACCTATAACACAAGTAATAGTGCGTAGCTCAGCCAATATACAAAGTGGAGGTAAAACCAAAATGTCAGCCATATTTCACGGCCTTTTCATTTTTGCCTTTGTAGCATTTCTGCCACAGGTACTTAATCTAGTACCTCGAGCTAGTTTAGCCGCCATTCTTTTAATAGTCGGTTATAAGTTAGCTAAACCTGAAACATTTAAAGTGATGTGGTCAGAGGGTAAAGCCCAATTTATTCCATTTATAATCACCATAGTATTCATAGTATTTAAAGATTTACTGTGGGGTGTAGGTATAGGTCTAGTAGTAGCAGTGCTCGAGATTCTTTATATTAACTACAAAAAGCCATACCTACTGGATGTAGACTTAGACAAAGATGATAATGTTTACAATTTTCTGCTCGCAGAAGATGTCACTTTTCTCCATAAAGCCAATATAATGGAAACACTCAGTAAAGTACCCAACGGCTCTGCGGTCACTATAGATGGCAGTAAATCCATAAGTATACACCCTGACGTAAGAGAGATAATACGAGACTTTGAAACTCACGCCTCTTTTTCTAATATACAACTGACTGTAAAAGGTCTCAAAGAAGGAATACAACCTGAGCCGGTGAAAGAATTCAAACAAACTGTGAAGCATTCCTAGTATCTTCTACTAATATGAGATTTATTCGGATTAGATCATCAAATGCGGTGACTATTTCAATTTCATGTCACAAATTTCGTTGTATTTATTGTTAATTCCTACCTGCGGCAAGGTAGGCTTGTTACAAAAGAGTGTATCCTGAGCTAGATCATAAGAGGCATTGACTTTCAGCCACAAGCTGAAAAGCTATCTATGCATATAAAAATGGGTCAGCTGTATCTCAATATATTATGGTGTTCTTTAATCACACAATCCGAATACTTAAAGCCCAAAATACTAATAACCCCACATAAAAAAGGAGCAACCGACTAGTCGATTGCTCCTTTCGTGTAAAGAATGTACTTTCTACCAGATTTTTATTCTAGTGCTATCATGCTTATGCATACCTGCACCCGTTTCACACGTTCCAAAAGCCTCATAGTAAGGTCCAAAATTAACTAATGGCCCTATTACTCTGTATTCTGCTGGAGAGTGCACATCACTCTTTAGACGTTTTACCAGTTCTTGTTCTTTTATGTTTCCTTTCCATACATTGGCCCAGCCCAAAAAGAAACGCTGCTGCCAAGTAAATCCATCAATAGATTCAGGCATATTCCCTTCATACTGCTTCTTTAGTGCTTCATATGCTAAAGTAACTCCACCTAGGTCTGCTATATTCTCACCCATAGTCATCTTACCATTCACGTACATATTATCTACCGGAGAGTACGTATCGTACTGCTCCCCTAGTTTCTGTGCTAGTTTATCAAACTTGGATCTATCCTCATCTGTCCACCACGAGTTCAAGTTTCCTTCCCAATCAAACTTACTTCCTTGATCATCAAAACCGTGAGAAAACTCATGACCTATGACTGCTCCTATGCCACCATAATTTATAGCGTGATCAAAATCTTTGTGAAAGAAAGGAGGCTGTAATATCCCTGCAGGAAAAACAATCTCGTTATTGCTCGGATTGTAATACGCATTTACGGTCTGCGGACTCATTCCCCACTCGGTCTTATCTACTGGCTTACCCAACTTATCTAGCATCTCATTGTACCCAAACTCACGAGCATTCAAGATGTTTTGGATGTAGCTGTCACTTACTATCTCAAGCTTACTATAGTCTTCCCACTCATCTGGATATCCTACTTTGTAGGTGAACGCATTTAGCTTCTGCATCGCTTTCTCCTTAGTCTCTGCACTCATCCAGTCTAGAGCCTCTATTCTATCCTTATATGCTGAGCGTAGATTCTCTATCATATTGCTCATGTAGGCTTTACTCTCTTCGTCAAAGTATTCTTTCACAAAAAGCTTACCCAAAGGCTCACCAAGTACACCATTCATAGTACCAAATACACGCTCATTTCTAGGCTTCATAGTAGAAGTACCACTCAGCTTTGTACTATAAAATGCAAAATTCTCTTTCTCTAAATCTGTACCTAGATAGTTAGCAAATCCAGTAATGGTATTCCACTTCAGGTAGTTTTTCCAATCGGCAAGGTCTTCAGACTTAATCAACTCATTGAGCGAAGAAAAAAACGATGGCTGACCTACTATGATAGTATCAAAAGCACCAAAACCTCTACCTGTAGCCACGGCCTCTACACCTATGGCATCTAAGGTAGCATCCCAGTCTTTTAGGTTCTTTTTATTGTATCGCTTATCAGGATCTCTTTGCTCTAGTCTACTCCAGCTAATCTCCGCAAGCTTAGTCTCTAAAGCCAATATACGCTCTCCTACTGCATCTCCTTGTCCACTTAGAGCGAACATCTTATCTATATGCACTACATAAGCTTGGCGTATATCTGTGAACTTTTCATCCTCTTGGAGGTAGTAGTCTCTATCTGGCAGGTTGAGTCCAGACTGGCTAGCATATACCGTATTCATCTTACTGTTTTTACTATCTGCACCTATGTATAAGCCTATAGGTGTACTCACCCCTTTGGGAGCTAGATTACCCAGGAGAGCTACAAACTCTTCCTTAGTACTAGCGGCATCTATGCTCGCTAATATAGCCGCTATACCTGAGATACCTGCCGCGTCTATAGCTGCTGTATCCATAGCTGCGTTATAAAAGTCACGGATCATCTGCTCATCAGTTCCGGTTTTAGCAGATTCCTTCAGGCGTACTAAGTCTACAATTTTCATTAGCTTCTGCCGATTTTCCTCGTTTAGGATATTGAATGCCATCCACCTACTCTCCGTCTCTGGCACCGGATTATCCGCTCTCCATCCACCTATAGCGTACTGGTAGAAGTTTTCACACGGATTTACCGTACTATCTATAAACGACGTATCAAAAGCCACAGGCTTATCAGTGGTGTCTTTCTGTACTTTAGCACAAGCTGCTAAAGCAAGCACCGCAATCAGTAAAATTGATTTATTCATATTGTAATTTGATTTTAGTGCAAATATATCGCTACTCACCCCGTTTTCGAAATACCAAGAGCTAAAATATTAGGGGTATCATAGGAAATATACGAATCAACCGTAACTGCGGCTATGCTTAATTTTCTGCCTCCAACTGACTTAAAATAATTCTATTTTTAAATGCGTCATTATATAATTCGTTTGGTATTATTTATTTCACAACGGATATACTATGGAATAAGTCATCAAACATCGGGACTATTCTGATTCAGTACCACCAATTTTGTCGTTACAATTTCCTGCCTGCGGCAAGTCAGGCTTGGCATAGCGGAGTTCATCCTGAGCTATGTCGAAGGGGCTATGACTCCAAATTTATGCCTAAAAATTGATGCACATTTCTCAAAATACTCTCACGGTACTTAATCCGTATAACGTAATCTCAACTCTCGATAATTACTCGAATACACTAAGTCTATTTCACAAAAAAAAGGACCAAATCTCTGTGAGACTTGACCCTTTTTTAATGTTTATTTTTTGTCGAGCTTATCTAGCGAGTGTCATCTCATCTACGATATGCTTAGCTCCTGCCAGCTTATCTATACACCACAGTACGTAGCGAATATCCACAGATATCGTACGTTGTAAGTCTGGCTCAAAAGCGATATCACCACTCATCGCTTCCCAGTTACCGTCAAAAGCAAGACCGATTAATTCACCGTTTCCATTGATCACGGGACTACCAGAATTACCACCTGTAATATCATTGTTACTCAAGAAGCAGATTCTAAGATCTTCTCCCTCTTTAGCATAATCTCCATAATCTTGTTCTCTAGCTACTTTCAGGTAATTAGGAGGTAAGTCAAACTCGTGATCTCCTGGCTGATACTTCTCCAGTACACCTTTCATAGTAGTGAAGTGCTTATACTGCATAGCATCACCGGGAGAATACTCTAATACTTGTCCGTAGCTGAATCTCATACTACTATTTGCATTCGGTGCAAATGCCTTGTCTGGATACATTTGAAATAATGCTGCTTTGTATAGTCTATCTGCTGTAGCTCTTTTTTGCTCTGCATCTCCAAACATAGTTTGTAAATCACCTCGGTAAAAATTTAGCATCGTCTCTGAGAAAATCACCCCAGGATCTTTAGACAATTTTCTAGCACTTGGCTTCTCTAAGAATGCCATTGCTTTAGCTTCATCTACTAGTATTGATTTATCAAAAATAATAGCAATCATCTCTGCTACATCTCCTTTACACTTAGCTAATGCTGTATTAAAATCTGCAGGTCTTTGATCCGCTGGAATATCATTTACATAGAAGGTAACCATCGCTAAAGCTACTTCCTTGTCTATAGGCATGTAGTAATCTTTAAAGTTACCAGGTGTAGCGGCTGTTAAGCTAGCTATAGTAGCATCTATCTGACCTTGTATCTTCTCTTTAGCTTCTTTGTCTTTCTCTTTTTTAAGTGTCTCATACAGACCAGACAATCTACTAAATCCAAATCCATACTTGGTAAACTCTATACCGTAGATAGCTTCCATCCAATACGTCTGAGCCAGAATTTTTTCGTCGTATACTTTATACGCATCTTCATACATACTGATTACGTTACCAAACTTCTCCTTGCGTGCAACGTCACCTTCATTTACCCATTTAGTAAATGCCTCTTCTTCTCCTCTTTTCTTTCCTTCTATATCTAATCGTTTCAGACCACGTGTCTGTCCCATAAAGTATTTCCAGTAGTTAGCTACTTGTGCGTGCTTAGCAGAATACATGAGGTCTACTGCTTCATCTTGAGTTTGGTATTTTTCATACACATCTAGTTTGGCTCTTCTTATTTTTACACGAGCAGGCTGATCTAGATCTGTAGCATTTTTCACTCCATAAGAAGAAAGGTATCTATCTGTGCTGCCTGGGAATCCCCAGATCATTGCAAAATCTCCTTGCTCTACACCTTTCATACTTACCGGTAAGTGGTGCTTAGGTGTATACGGTATGTTATCTTCTGCATAGTCCTTGGTCGCTTTATTGTCCTTGCTCGCATATACACGAAACATAGAGAAATCGCCAGTATGACGTGGCCACATCCAGTTATCTGTATCTCCACCGTACTTACCTACACTCTCAGGAGGAGTCCCTACTAGTCTCACATCTCCGAAAGTCTCATATACATAAGCGAAGTACTTATTACCACTAAACATCTCTTTGATATCTACCTCGTAGCCTCCATCGTTTGATAATTCTTTTCTGATAGCCGAAGAGTTTTTGGCAATGATGGTATCACGACCTTGACCCATAGCGTCTTCAGCTACTCCGTCTAGTACCTTATCTGTAATGTCTTCTATTTTTACTAAAAATGACACGCTAAAACCTGCAGATTTTTCTTCTGAGTGGTTTTTAGCCCAAAAACCGTTCTTCAGGTGATTAGCAGTAGTGGTACTAAGCTTTTGGATAGCACTGTATCCACAGTGGTGATTAGTAAGTATAAGACCTTGATTACTGATGATCTCACCTGTACAAAATCCGCCACCTAATCTCACGATAGCATCTTTCATACTGCTATTGTTGATGTCATAAATCTGCTCTGGAGTCATCTTAAGACCCAGTCGCTGCATCTCTGCGTAATTATCTGTAAGCAGTGCTGGTATCCACATACCTTCATCTGCTTTGGCAAAAAGGCTACTGAATACAGCAGCAAATCCTAAAATTAACGTATATACTTTTTTCATTTTTGTTTTTAATTGCCACAAATCTCTAATTTTTGACAAATTATCCTACTCCTATCAGATAAAAATACAGTCTAAATAGATGTTTAGCAGCATTCTTACTCTTTTTATCAATTCCTTACATCTATATCATTTAATAGAAAGCCAATTCAACTATTCTAACTTTAATTCATCACACTTGTACACAGATTGAACAATGATATCTTTACCTTTAATATGTATAGGCAGAAAGTAGTTCTTTGATAATCAGATAAACTTCTATCAAATCGTATTTTCAACTATTTTTTTTAGTACTCATTATACCTTCTAGATTTATATAGTGATGCCTATTCCTGAACTTTCGTGAGCGTATGCTTATACTTAAAAATAAAAAAGCAAATAGACCTTAAAACCCAATGCCCGATATACTTAAGAATAGAGGTGTAGAACCACAATTATATAAAAAATATCGTCTATAAACTATCCTTCAATAGACTTAACACAGAAATACAACAACCACAATTCTCCTATACTATACTCCCAAATTTATAGAACAGAAGCAGGCAACTATGTCATCAGTGAAACACATATTTTTATTCATTTTGATTATATAATTTCTAATGAAAAAAATCATGTTGCTTTGCACCAATGTATTACAACGACATACTAGAAACTATAGGTAACACTCCCCTTGTAAAACTTAATAAAACAGTAGAAAGTCTTCCTTGCTTGGTTTTAGCCAAGATAGAAACTACTAATCCTGGCAACTCGGTAAAAGACCGTATGGCCCTAAAAATGGTACTAGATGCAGAAGCAGATGGTAGACTAAAACCAGGAGGAACTATAGTAGAAGGCACTAGTGGTAACACCGGTATGGGACTAGCAATAGTAGGTGTAATAAAAGGTTATAAATGCATCTTCGTAACTACAGATAAGCAGAGTAAAGAGAAGGTAGATGCCCTAAAGGCTGTAGGTGCAGAAGTAATCGTATGCCCTACGGACGTAGACCCTAAGGACCCTCGCTCCTACTACTCTGTATCCAAAAGACTAGGTGATGAAATACCTAATGCGTGGTACGTAAACCAATATGATAATCCAAGTAATGCTGTAGCCCACTATGAAAGCACAGGACCAGAGATCTGGGAACAGACAGAAGGTAAAGTAACACACTTCGTAGTAGGTGTAGGTACAGGAGGGACTATAAGCGGTGTAGGCAGATACCTAAAAGAAAAAAATCCAGACATTCAGTGCTGGGGAATAGACACCTATGGATCTATCTTCAAAAAGATGCACGAAACAGGCGAATTTGATGAGAAAGAAATCTATCCATATATCACCGAAGGTATAGGAGAAGATATCCTTCCTGAAAATGTCAACTTTGATATGATAGATCACTTTGAGAAAGTGACAGATAAAGATGGACTACTCTGGCAACGAAAACTAGCAAGAGAAGAAGGAATGCTAGTAGGAAATAGTGCAGGAAGTGCCGTGAAAGGAATCCTACAATGTGCTCATATGCTAAAGCCAACTGATGTAGTAGTAGTACTATTTCACGATCATGCTAGTCGCTACATGAGCAAAGCATTCAATGATGAGTGGATGAAAGAACGCGGATTTTTAGACGCTACTCCTAAAACCGCAGAGGATATGATCTCTGCACACAGACACTTGCCTATGCTTACTGTGCACGATACAGATCATGTAAAAGCAGCCTTTGACCTGATGGAGAAACATGATATATCTCAACTACCTGTAGTAGATGCTTCTGGCGAGTTTGTAGGTTCTATAAATGACCATGCCTTACTCTCTCAGCTTCTCAATAATCCTAAGCTCGCAGACCATAAAGTAAGTGAGGTAATGCAAGCAAGCTTCCCTATGGTAGCAGCTTCTGCATCCATAGACCAAGTATCTAGTCTCATCAATAAAGAAAATCCAGCTGTACTCGTAAAAGAACTTAGCGGCACCATTCACATACTTACCAAGTATGATTTGATTGGGGCTTTGTGTGCAGGGCAAACGCATTAAACTTTCAAAAGGTTTAGTGCTTTGATGAGATAGTGGTTATCCCATCCAGCTTTGAGCCTCTTACTTTTTACACCAAGTTTATTGGTTTTTTC
>Ga0222647_1000648_pt1 | contig 13691 bp, 9 predicted proteins | sample AntAcemetagen333_FD_179864 | JGI IMG/M metagenome (GOLD analysis project Ga0222647, IMG submission 179864) | Saline water microbial communities from Ace Lake, Antarctica - #333 | ecosystem: Environmental > Aquatic > Non-marine Saline and Alkaline > Saline | place: Antarctica: Ace Lake | collected...
CACTAAGTGGAATTAGAGTTTTACTTACGATTATTTTACTTTCAGGTAATTTGATTAATTTCCTTTTTTCCTCATTCCATTCATTCAAATTTTCAAGACGAACACCAGCCAAATAATTGGTACTAACATTACCTGAACCGTCATTTGTCGCATTGCCATAATAATTATTTTCGCTACCGATAAGCATATAATCATTGTATTTTTTCTCGAAGCGATATTTTCTTTCATAATCGTAACGCATACCTTGGTAGGTCAAGCTAATTACATTTTTGGTTAAAGATAATTGACTGCCCGGCGCTTGATTTTCGAAGAACTCACCGATATTTCCGCTACGAGCTTTTTCCGTGAATTTTTTGCCGTTGCCTTCACAAATAATGATTCTAACATCTTTGGCATCTTGATAATCATCCATATCATTAGAAGCGACCATCATTACAAAATCTTCTATTTTGTCACCATTAAAATCACCTGTGAATAAGCTCACACCTTCATCTTGAACGACAATTTTGAAGTTATTTGGAACATACAAATTAGCCGTTTCTAAAGAAATTTTAATCGCAACAGGCTTTTCTAAAGTTATTTGCTGCGTAGTTTCTTGCATTTCTTGAATCGTAGTTCCAAGTTGCATTTCGTCTTGTTGTGCTATTTTCGCTTCGTTACAAGCGGTAAGGCATAAAACGATTGCCAATAAAATAATCTGGAGTATTTTCATTTGTTTTTTATGATATCAAGCTTTAGCTTGGTCAGTTGGAAAATATATTTATACCGTAAATTTAAACTTTATTCTGTGGATTTAATATTATTTTACTTCAAACCATAACTTAGGTTTTTCGTCTTCTGCTTCTACATTTTGATAATTAATAAAAATTTCTTCACCTGCTGCAATTGGGTGAATGCAATGAATCTGAATATAATTATTTGCTAAATCAAAAACGACTTCCGCATTAGGTTCAGGATTATGATTGTATAACATTCCGTAACCCAATGGCAAACAAGCGTTTTCAGAATCATCAGGCATCAAAAAATAATAATCGTATAGGGTGGTTTTATCCAAAAATGGTATTTGTTCTTTTGGTATAATAATCAACGGGCAAATCTCTATAATATCTTCGTTATCAATATCTTCTGAAGTAAAAACGCCCCTTCCTCGTTCTTCTGATTCCGCAATATAAATACTTGGTATGTGTAACATTTTTCTAATTCGTTTTAGTCAATCGCTAAAATAGGATATTTAATTTAACTTTTGCGGTTTACGAAATTTTCAAAGTTTAGTAAATCGCAAAAATTAAAAGTAAAATTGTACTTTGTGGCGTTTTTTAAAACGGTTATTAGTGAGAAAAAATAAATATGGAAATTCAAAAAATACCTTCTCCTGCTTACGTCTTGGAAAGACGGCTTTTGCGTCAAAATTTAGAGCTAATGCAACGGGTTCAGCAAGAATCTGGGGCGAATATTATTTTGGCTTTAAAGGGGTTTTCATTATATCACGCTTTTCCTTTCGTAAAACAATATTTGGGTGGTGCGACGGCAAGTTCGTTGTATGAAGCTCGGTTGATTTTTGAGGAAATGGGCGTAAAAGCACACACTTATTCGGCAGCTTATGTTCCCGAACATTTTGAGGAATTGATGAATTATAGCAGTCATCTTGTCTTTAATTCTTTGAATCAGTGGCGATTGTATCAAGATAAAGTGGCGACAAGCGAACACAAAATCTCTTGTGGCATCCGAGTTAATCCCGAATATTCGGACGTAGAAACGGATTTATATAATCCTGCTTTGCCGGGTTCTCGTTTGGGTGAACTGGTTGAAAATTTTGAGGAATTAGGCGGAATATTGCCGAAAGGCATCGAAGGATTACATTGTCATACGTTGTGCGAATCGTCTGCTGATAGTTTTGAAAAATTAATAGTGGCTTTTGAAAAGCGTTTTGGGCACTTTCTGCCGCAATTAAAATGGGTGAATTTCGGTGGCGGACACTTGATGACTCGCAAAGATTATGATGTTGAAAAGTTGATTCATTTGATAAAAGCGTTCAAGGAAAAGTATGATGTTGAGGTGATTTTGGAGCCTGGTAGTGCGGTTGCTTGGCAAGCTGGATTTTTGGTCGCAACGGTCTTAGATGTCGTCAATAGTCGAGGGATAAAAACGTTGGTTTTAAATGTTTCTTTCACAGGACACATGCCCGACACGTTGGAAATGCCGTATCGTCCGAAAGTGCGAGGAGCAAGTGAAACGCCGATTGAAGGTAAACCGACTTACCGCTTGGGCGGAAATTCTTGTTTAGCAGGTGATTTTCAGTATGAATATTCCTTTGAAAATGAAGTAAAAATTGGAAACAAAATCGTCTTTGAAGATATGATTCATTACACTATCGTAAAAACGACGATGTTTAATGGCGTTTATCATCCTCGAATTTCGATTTTGGAAGAAGACGATACCTTAAATATTGTCCGAACATTTGACTATTCTGATTACAGAAATCGAATGGGATAGATTTTTAATTAGGAGTTTTCAGTTAGGAATAATTTTACCGTTGTAACGATTACGTTATGACGGTAAAATTCCTGATTTCTAATTTTAGATTCCTAATTAAATAAATTTTATACTAAAAAAATACAATGCAAAGTACCATTATTAAAACAAAAAGACAGACGACTTCCAACATTATGATGGTTCGTCCGGCCAATTTTGGATATAATCCACAAACGGCTGTTAGTAACGCTTTTCAAGATAACGATACGTCATTATCGGAAGCGAAAATTTCAGATTTAGCAATAGAGGAATTTGACCAATTTGTTGCAAAATTACGGGCTGCTGGTATCAATGTGATTGTGGCGCAAGATGGTGGAGAACCGAAAAAACCAGATGCTGTTTTTTGTAACAATTGGGTTTCGTTTCATACCAACGGAACGATGATTTTGTATCCGATGCTTACGCCAAATCGTAGATTGGAACGGCAAGAAAATGTAATTGAAACGATTACAAATCAATTTGAAATTATTCGTCGAATGGATTTAGCACATCATGAAAACGAAAATCGAATTTTGGAAGGTACGGGAAGTATGATTCTTGACCATTTGAATCGCACGGTTTATGCGTGCTTGAGTCCGAGAACGGATGCTGGTTTGTTAGACGAATTTTGCGAATGGGCGGGCTATGAAAGGGTCGTTTTTTCTTCAGTTGATAGAAACGGACAGGAAGTTTACCATACTAATGTCATGATGGCGATGGGCGATAAATTTGTCGTGATTTCAATGGCGACGATTCCCGATGAAGCCGAAAGAACGATGCTTTATGAGCGTTTTGAGCAGACGAATAAGGAAGTTATTGATTTGACAATAGAACAAATTGAATCCTTTGCAGGCAATATGTTACAGGTCGAAAATACGGACGGAAAAACATTTTTGGTGATGTCCGAACAAGCGTTTAAATCGCTGCGAAAAGACCAAATCGAAATAATAGAAAAACATACCACAATTTTATACGCACCCATTTATACCATCGAAAAGTTAGGTGGCGGAAGTGCAAGGTGCATGATGGCGGAGGTTTTTTTACCGAAGAAAGATTTAGTAGTTTGAGTAGTTTTTTAGTTTGAGTAGTTTTAACGTAAGAAAAATCTTTAAACGGTTTGCGTTAGAACTACTTAAACTAAAATACATCACAATAATAACTACCCAAATTACTTAAACTAAATTTCTTACCTTTGATACTATCAAATGATACTATCATGAAGCCACCCTATAACATTACGGATAAAATATTGCATCTAATTACTCAAATTGCAACGCAATTAGGAGAAATTAGTGCGACTCATTTGCACAAACCTTCAACCGAATTGCGGAAGCAAAATCGAGTAAAAACGATTCAAGCATCTTTGGAAATTGAGGGAAATACGCTAAGTACGGAACAGATTACGGCATTATTAGAAAATAAACGAGTCATTGGACCCAAAAAAGATATTTTGGAAGTGAGAAATGCGATTGACATTTATGAGTCTATTACTACGTTTGAGCCAACGAGTCTGCAAGATTTTTTAGATGCTCACGGAATGTTGATGAATGATTTGATTGCTGATGCTGGAGAATTGCGAAAAAAATCGGTTGGCATTGTCAAAGGGGAAGAAATTGCATCCCGAGGTCTCGGGACTCCGCCTGCGGAAAATTTACGATTTTTAATTCAGGATTTGTTTGACTATTTAAAAAATGATGCTGCACCGATTTTAATAAAAAGCTGTGTTGTTCATTGTGAATTGGAATTTATTCATCCTTTTATGGACGGAAATGGACGAATGGGCAGGTTTTGGCAAACGCTGATTTTAATGCAAGAATATCCTATTTTTGAATTTTTACCGTTTGAAACGATTATTAAAAAACGGCAAGAAGATTATTATACCGTCTTATCAATTTGTGATAAACAAGGAAATTCAACGGTTTTTATTGAGTTTATGCTGGAAGCGATTAACGAAGCCTTACAAGAATCTTTGCAATTTCAAAATCGCATTTTTACACAAAAAGATAGAATTGATTATTTTACTAAAACTTTCAAAAAAAAGGAGTTTACTCGAAAGGATTATTGTGCTATTTTTAAAACTATTTCGTCGGCAACGGCAAGTCGAGATTTGAAATATGGCGTTGATAATCAGTTGATTGAAAAAATTGGCGATAAGCGAAATACGAAATATACGGTGGTGCGTTAAGTATTAAATTTGAAGTATTAAATATTAGAATCGGAAGACTTTCGAAGTGATAATATTTTGATAAATAGTCTATTTATCATTTTAATTTTTATTAAAAACCTATTAACCTAAAAAAAATAATGAAAGACCTGTTCGTAAAGTGTAATAATCGTGGTTCTTTATTACAAATTATAAAATTGAAAAATACAAATTCGCCAAAAATAATTACGAACAAAAGCGTGCAGAATTATTGCGATTATTGAATAAGGGAAGTTGGATTTTTGCTGTTTTTTTAACGTTGAAACGACTAAAACTACCTAAACTAATTTAACTACTGAAACTAAAATCCTACCTTTGCGGCTTAGAACGACCAAACAAAAAATTAGAGAATCAGATGAATATTATTTCTACATTACAGAATGAAGTTGCGGCGGCAATAAAGGCTTTATACGGCCAGGATTTTGAGGCGGAAAACGTGGCAGTAAGCGGGACTCGGAAGGGCGTTAATGGTGATTATACGGTGACGGTTTTTGCTTTCGCAAAAATAGCCCGTAAAGCACCGCCAATGATTGCGGAAGATTTAGGGAAATATTTGCAGGATAATTTGGACATCGTTTCGAGTTATGAAATTGCAAATGGTTTTTTGAATATTTTCGTTGCGAATAGCTATTGGACGAACTTTTTGAATGATACGTTGAGCAATCCGAATTACGGTATTGCACCGTCAAATGGTCGCAAAATCTTAGTCGAATTTTCTTCTCCTAACACTAACAAACCACTTCATTTAGGACATATTCGGAATAATTTATTGGGTTGGTCGGCTGCAAAAATTGCGGAAGCGGCAGGTTTTGATGTGACGACGACGCAGGTGATTAATGATAGAGGGGTGCATATTTGTAAGTCAATGTTGGCTTGGGAAATGTTCGGAAATGGTGAAACGCCCGAATCTACGCAGACAAAAGGCGATCATTTTGTTGGAAAATATTATGTTATTTTCAATAACGAATTGGAAGCAGAATATGCGAATTGGCAACAAACAGAGGAAGCGAAAACGCTTTTTGAAACTTGGGTCGAAAATACGGATATTGATAAAATCGTTGGCAAATTAAACGAAGAGAAAAAGAATAGTTTTAATGCTGAAAAGCATTTTTACAAAAATGTTTATAAGAATAAATATTTCAATAACAATAGCGAACTGGGTGCGAAAGTGAACGAAATGTTGTTGAAATGGGAAGGAAATGATACGCACGTTCGGGCGTTGTGGTCGAAAATGAATAGCTGGGTTTATTCTGGTTTTGGACAAACTTACGAGCAGTTGGGGGTATCTTTTGAGAAAAATTATTACGAATCAGAAACCTATTTATTCGGAAAAGATAAGATTGAAGAAGGTTTGAAAAACGGTGTTTTTTATCAAAACAAAGATAATTCAGTTTGGATTGATTTGACCGAAAAGAAGCTGGATAAAAAACTCGTGCAGCGGAGTAACGGAACGTCGGTTTACATTACGCAAGATATTGGAATGGCTTATAATCGGACGGCAGATTATAAGATGGAAAAGATGGTTTATGTCGTTGGCGATGAGCAAGATTATCACTTTTCGGTATTGTTTGAAACGCTGAGAGCATTGGAATTACCGAATATTGATGGTTTTTATCATTTGTCTTATGGTATGGTTGATTTGCCAACTGGTCGAATGAAATCACGGGAAGGAACGGTTGTTGATGCCGATGATTTGATGGCAGAAGTGATTAATTTGGCAGTTTCAGAATCGAAAGAAAGAGGAACGTTGAGTGATTTGAGCGAAGCCGAAAAGTTAGATGTTTTGACAAAAATCGGTTTGGGTGCATTGAAATATTTTATGTTGCGGATTAATCCGACACGGAGAATGACGTTTAATCCTGAAGAATCGTTGGATTTGCAAGGTCAAACGGGTCCGTATATCCAAAATGCTTACGTTCGGACGCAATCTGTGAAGCGGAAAGCTGGTGGTTTTGATGTGGCACTTGCGACAAATTATACGTTGCAACCGTTAGAAAAAGATTTGTTGGTAATGATTCAAAAATTACCAGAAACGATACAAATTGCGGCAAGCAATTATGACCCGTCAGAAATTGCAAGTTATGCCTATAATTTAGCGAAAATGTATCATAAATTTTACCACGATTTGCCGATTTTTAGAAACGTGGAATCAGAAGAAGCAAAAACATTTAGATTACAAATGAACGAAGTTGTTGGTCAAATTCTGAAAACGGCTTGTGGTTTATTGGGAATTGAAATGCCAGAATATATGTAAACTATATTGTTCGATTGCTTTTGCCGTTTGGGTGGAAATAATGAAACAATGTAACAACGAAATAACGAAACTGTGAATAGAACAATATTAGAACCGCCTCGATTGAATTTGACTTTGGATAGAATTTGCCATGAATTGATTGAAAATCATGGTGATTTTTCGGATTCATGTTTGGTTGGTTTGCAGCCTCGGGGGATTTTTTTCGCGGATAGAATTTATAAAAGATTGGTCGAATTAGGTTTTACGGATTTAAAATACGGCAAGTTAGATGTCACTTTTCATCGGGACGATTTTCGCCGTCGAGATACGATTTTAGTACCGCATCCGAATGAAATGAATTTTGTGGTCGAACAAAGAAAGGTCATTTTTGTAGATGACGTTTTGTACAGCGGCAGAACGGTGAATGCTGCCTTGAATGCGATTCAACATTACGGGCGACCTGCGAAAGTGGAATTGGCGGTCTTGATTAATCGAAGATTCAATCGAGACTTGCCGATTGATCCAGATTATGTGGGTTTAGATGTCGATACGCTGGATAAAGCCTACGTGAAAGTGGAGTGGCAAGCTGTTCACGGTCAAGATATTGTGTATTTGATGCCGGAGAAATAGGACTTTAAGTATTAAATATTTATTGGAATAATTTGAAAAACGTAATTTAAAAAATTAGACGTGAAGTAATTGATTTTTAATTAATTAACAATTAATAGATAACACTTCACAATTAATAATTAACAGTTTAGGAATGGCTGAATTAAGCACAAAACATTTATTGGGCATTAAATATATCACGCCTGAAGATATTCGATTGATTTTTGAAACTGCGGAACAGTTTAAAAATGTGATTAATCAACCGATTAAGAAAGTTCCTGCGTTGCGTGATGTGACGATTGCGAATTTGTTTTTCGAAAATTCTACTCGAACGAGAATTTCGTTTGAATTAGCAGAAAAACGGCTTTCGGCAGATGTGGTTAATTTTTCGTCATCAAGTTCTTCTGTAAAAAAAGGAGAAACCTTATTAGATACCGTCAATAATATTTTATCTATGAAAGTAGATATGATTGTGATGCGGCATCCTGCACCTGGTGCGCCAATGTTTTTAGCCAATAAAATCAAAGCAAATATCATTAATGCTGGCGACGGAACGCACGAACATCCGACACAAGGATTGTTAGATGCTTTTTCGATGCGAGAGCAATTGGGCGATTTGGAAGGTAAGAAAATTGTCATTTTTGGCGATATTATGCACTCCCGAGTAGCGTTGAGCAATATTTTTTGTTTGAAAAAATTAGGTGCAAAAATTAAGGTTTGTGGGCCACCGACTTTGATTCCGAAATATATTAGTGAGCTGGGTGTTGAGGTAGAATATAATGTAAAAAAAGCCTTGCAATGGTGTGATGTGGCGAATGTTTTGCGGATTCAATTGGAGCGTCAAGACATTAAATATTTTCCATCAATTCGAGAATATTCACAGTATTATGGTATTAATAAACAACTTTTGGAAGAGGTTGACAATAAAAAAATCGTGATTATGCACCCTGGGCCGATTAATCGTGGGGTGGAAATAACGTCCGATGTGGCGGACTCTGAGCATTCAATTATTTTAAATCAGGTCGAAAATGGTGTTGCAATTCGGATGGCGGTATTGTATTTATTGGCACAAAAAAATCAAAATTAAGTCAGAAATTGTTAAATATTAGGTTTTAATTTATTATAAGCCAAAGATTATTCGTTATTAAAAATAGGTTTCATGTTGAAACCTATTTTTTTTTGTTTAATAAAAAACTTTATATTGTCAAGACAAAATCGATGGTATGATTTTTTTATCTTAAAAATTCTATTTTTTATACAATTACGTGGGTAAATTTGATAATTTTACTTCAGTAATAAAAAAATCATAATCTGTTGATTCTGAATTATTCAATCTATAAATAGATATCTAAAAATTGCTACCTATTCATGGTGACTAATTCATAATTTTAAAACAATAAATTTAATCGTCAAACTTATATTGAATTATGAAAGCTACGCTGTACAAACTATTAATTATAACAATTACATTATTAATTGTTTTCCCTTCATTTGGGCAAAATTGCTCAGGTTCAATTCAAGAAGAAAATGAATTTGCAGACGTTCATATGTTGAAAAGTCGTTGGCAGGTTTTAGTTGTTCGTGGCGGTATTAGCTATGGGTTAGAAATTGTGAATGCAGATAAAGGCGTTCAAGTAATATTTTATTCAAGAGGCGGAATTACATTAGAACAAGATAATGAGGTGATTTTTATGGATAATAATAAAGAACGCCGAGGATATCGCTTTATTGACTTTGGAGATATGAAGCAAGAGGCAGGCGTTCCTGTTTATACGAATACGTTGCAGCTGGATTTATCTGCATTAGAATGGTTGTCAAAATCTATTATTACGACGATTTATTTGAAAAATAATACGACGAATGAAATGCAAAAATTAACGGTTCAATCCAGCCGTCAATCAGAGTTTTTGAGTCTTACTCGTTGTTATTACAATAAATTAAATAAGGCAAAAGTAAAAGATAGCCCTGCGGGTAGAGTTTATGGAACGGGTACTACTGGCAGTTCATCTAAGCCGGTTACTTCGGTAGGTGGCACGAGTGGGGCGGCAGACAGAACGACAAGTGGAGGGGGAACGGCTCGCCCAGTAACTACTCAAAATCGTACTGCACCTATTGAGGATTTAAATGATAGTGAGCTTGGTGAATTACGAGAAAAATTAATAGATGAAAAACAGCGGTTGCGTGAAGAGATCGTAAAAGCACAAGATAAACGTAAGGAGATTAACGCTAATATGTCGAAGGAGTTGGAGTTAGCAAATGAGGATATTGCTAAAAAGAAACAAGAAATTGCAGACGAGGTTTTGGCATCTCGTAAAAAGGCACAAGATAAAATTCAGGAAGATATGGCTGCTTTGACGAAACAAATCGAAGAGGCTAAGATAAATGCAAAGACGGAAATTGAGCGGTTGCAACAAGAGGTTGCGGAAGCAAAAAGGAATGCAGCTCAAAAAATTCAAGATATTCGTCTGGAATCGGCAGAGGAAATTGCATCGGTTCGGAAACAAGCAACGGATGAAATTACAAAGGCGAAGGTTAAATTAGAAGAGGCTTTGGTCGTGTATCAGGATGAGTTATCCTCGGCTCGGGAAAATGCTTCGACTGAAATTACTCGAATTCAAGAAGAAACAGCCGTAGCGATTACCAATGCGAGAGATCAGGCAAAAGTACAAAAAGAGGTAACGTTTGAAGATGTTGAAAAGACGAAAAAAACGGCTGTTGAGCAGATTCAAGGAGTGCGAGAAGAAACGGCTGAACAGGTGGCAATTTCTCGTGAAAATGCAGCATTAGAAAAAGAAAAGATTGCTATTAACCTTGCGGAAAATCGTCGTAAAGCAGCAGAAGATGTGGCTAAGGTTAAGAAAGATAATGCTATAATGGTCGCTGATTTAAGAGAAAGTGCAGCTAAGGAAAAAGAGCAGATTGCGTTGGAAATCGCGGAATCGCAAAAACGTGCTGCGATTTCAATCGCTGAAATTAGTCAACTGGTCGAAACGAAAAGAGAGAATGCAAATGCGGAAATCGAAAATATTCGGGCGGCTCAAAATGCAGAAATTAACGTGATTCGTTCACAAGGTAAAAAAGATAAAGCAGCGGCTTCGGCCGAGGTAGTGGCTGTCAGAAAGGCAGCGGCGGAAAAAATTCAAGAGGCTCAGACGACGGCAGCGCGCGAAGTCGCAACGACAAACGAAACGGCAGTGCAGCAAAAAGAGAGGATTCTTAAAGAAATTGAGGAAACTAAGAAAAGGTCTGATGCAGAATTAAAGAAAATTCAAGAAGAAACGGCTGCTCAAATCACTGAATTTAGGGCTAAAGAGGCAGCAGTTAAACAAGCGTCTGCGGAGGCGGTTGCGGCAGCAAAAACAAGGGCTGCAGAAGAGGTGAAAAAAGCACAAGAAACGGCAACAGCACAGGTTACCGCAGCAAATGCAAAAGCGTCAGAAGTGAAAACGCAATACTCTACGGAAATCTCGAAAACACAGGAAACTGCTCAATCTAAAATTACAGCAATTCAGTCGGAAATGGCTCAAAAAATAGCGGCTGCAAAAGCGAAAGAAAGTGAGGCAAAGCAAGTAACTGCAAAAGAAGTTAGTGAAGCGAAAAACTTTGCGGCGTCACAAGTTAGGGAAGCACAGGAAGCCGCAGCAACCGAAATTGGTCGAGTTAAGGAGGAATCTGAAAAGATAAAACGTGATGAAGCGATTGCGGTATCGGAAGCTAAGAAAAAAGCGGCGGATGAAATCGCCAAAACGAAGACAGAAACAGCGAATGAAATAAAAACAGTTCGTGAAAGTGCAGCAGCAACTCGTCAAACTATTGTGGAAGAGGTAGCGACCTCAAGAGAAAAGGCGGCTCTGGAGATTTCGGCGGCGAAACAAAAGTCAGCAGAAGAGGTGAGAGTTGCTCGTGAAAATGCGGCAGCAGAAACGAAACGTTTGTCTTTGAGTATTTTGGAGGCTCAAAAGGTAGCAGCTGAAAAAGTGCAAAAAGCTCAGGCAGATGCGGCGATGGAAGTCTCGAAAACTCGTGAAAAAGCAGCAACGGAAGTGGCTCAGGCATTGGAAAATTCTGAAATTAAAAAGAAAGAGTATCAAGTAGCAACGGATTTGACTCGTAAATCTTCTGATGAAGAAATTAAAACGGCAAGAACTAAGGCAACGGAACAAGTGGCAGATGCAATAACAAAATCAGCAGAGGAAATTGTAAAAATTAGAACAGAAACGGAAGCGAAAAAAGTGCAATTTGCGAATGAAGTAAAAGCAGAGCGAGAGAGTAGTAATGACGAATTGTTGGAAATTCGTAAAGAAACGACTGCTGAGGTACGTGCAGCAAGAGAACAAACTCATAAATTAATTCAAGCAGAAAATGAGCGTGTGAAAGTGGCTAAAACGCTTAAAGCTAAGGAATTACAAGAAATATTAGCTAAAGTAGAAGCGGCGAAAAAAGAATTGGCAGCGTTGGAGGCGGCTAAAAAAGCTGCGGAAGGAGGGAAGGAATAAGGGTAAATGTGCCAAAATATTTTGCGTTTAAAAAGCACTAAAAAATTGGCTTTTTTATGGTGTTTTTTTGGGTAATTTTACCCCTGTAAGGATTAGAAAAGGGTTTTCTTTATAAATAAATAACGGTTTTCTTATAAAAAATATGATGGTCATTTTTTTATAGGAAAACCGTTCATATTACGAATAATTTTAAACCGAGATTAGCTGTAAGCGTATTTTACTAAAAATATATAGAAAGATTAAAAAAGTATGAAAATATTAAAAAACACATTAAAAATTATTGCTGGAATCATTGGTTTATTCTTTTTGTATGTCATTATTGTTATCCTTCATGGAACGGTGACCGATTATCAACCTGAGGAAAAAATAACCATTGACATTACAGGAACTTCGCCAAAAAAAATAATTGAAGACAGTATTATTTCATTAGTGACGTGGAATGTCGGTTTCGGTGGTTTGGGTGCGAAAGACCTTTTTTTTTATGATGCGAACGGTACTTTGAGTACGAGTCACCCTGTTATCCCGTCAAAAGAAAATTCGGATAATAATCAAAAAGGAATGGCGGATTTTGTTAAAAATACAAAGGTTGATTTTTACTTGATTCAAGAAGTAGATAAATCTTCCAAAAGAAGTTATTATAATAATCAATACGAAATGTTACAAGCAGAAGCACCGAATTATACTGGTACTTTTGCGGCTAATTATAAAGTTAAACGAGTTCCCTTGCCTGTTCTTCAGTTTTGGAATACGTTGGGGAAAGTAGAATCTGGTTTGGCGAGTTATAGCAAATATCAACCGAAAGAGGCAACTCGCTATCAGTTTCCTGGTAATTATAGTTGGCCTATGCGGGTTTTTCAATTGGATAGGTGTTTTTTGGTCAATCGGTTTGATACTAAAAATGGGAAAGAATTAATCGTAATTAATACGCATAATTCTGCTTATGATAAAGGTGGTATATTGAAATTACAACAAATGGAATACTTGAAAAGCTATATTACTGCTGAATATGAAAAAGGAAATTATGTCATTGTTGGAGGGGACTGGAATCAGTGTCCGCCTTATTTTCCTTTTGATAAACTGATGCCAGGACAAGGGGAGGAGTACGAAACTTTAAGTATTGATATGGATTATTTGCCGGAAGATTGGGTCTGGGTACATGACCCTTTGATACCGACGAATCGGAAATCATCGGAAGTGTATGAAGAAGGAAAAACGTTTACAACGTTGATTGATTTCTTTTTGATTTCACCAAATGTAAAAGTTGAAAAAGTGAAAACGATTAATCAGCATTTTGAATTTTCTGATCATCAACCGGTTTATGTAGAATTGCGGTTGAATTAAGAAAAGGGTTAGAAAACAAAAAAGCCGAGTGAAAAATATTTTTCACTCGGCTTTTTTGTTTTTAATTTTTGTTCTAAATTATTCATAATATGATATTAAAATTAAGGTGTATTCTGGAATAATCGGTGTGCTGCATCTTTATCATCAAAAAGTCGTCGGAAAAGTTGCAGCACACGGATTTGGATAGATTACGCTCCAACTAAGAAACGCTAAATCAATGAAATTCATACTTTAAACCATCAAATGACGAGTTAAAATAATAGGGAAGAAAGTCATTTTTTTTAGCGGAAATCTACGC
>Ga0222647_1000651_pt1 | contig 13640 bp, 11 predicted proteins | sample AntAcemetagen333_FD_179864 | JGI IMG/M metagenome (GOLD analysis project Ga0222647, IMG submission 179864) | Saline water microbial communities from Ace Lake, Antarctica - #333 | ecosystem: Environmental > Aquatic > Non-marine Saline and Alkaline > Saline | place: Antarctica: Ace Lake...
AGCTATTAATCATCAAAACGGCAGAGATATCTGGTATGCCAATCATGCCAGGCAAGGAGATAGCATCTATTTCTTCCTGATCAAAAAACAAGGAATAATAGAGTGTCCTGTGGTGACCCATACTGGACTTAATTACTATGGTGGTGCTAATGGATGGAGTACACAAGGACAAATGAAATTTAGTCCTGATGGGAAATATTTAGCTGAGGCTGTATCTTCAAGCCCATTTGGTTGCGGTATCTATGGATTCAATACTGAGTATCCTATTACAGATTCGGTTTATGTTTGGACTAAAGGCTTTGTAACGGATTACAGAAAAAATTGGCCGTATGGCCTAGAGTTTAGCCCAGATGCTACTAAGCTATATATATCTGCGGGTAGAGCTAATAACACTCAAGAACCAGACAACCCTCCAACACTGTATCAACTCAACTTTGATAGCTTAAAAAATGATGTAAATGGAAGTAGCTGGATCTCTATAGATTCCTCTTGGGGAATAGAAGATGGTGCACTTCAGCTAGCACCCAATGGCAAGATCTATGTTGCTAGACCCAATCAAACTTACCTAAGTGTGATCAATAATCCCAATGAACTAGGAGCAGCATCTAACTACGTGAGACAAGGACTCACACTAGATAGTGGTGGCACTTCTCGCTATGGGCTACCTACCTTTAACCAAAGCTATTTTTATACGCCTGCTATAGATTACACTTATGAAGAGGATTGCTTTTCAAATACCTATTCTTTCAATGGATTGGATACGTTTCAAGGAAGCAGTTTTGAGTGGAAGTTTAGAGACATTAGAAATGAGACTGTAGATGTGAGACTAGGAAAAAATATCTCCTATTCATTTCCACGAGCTGATAGTTTGGAGAATAAATATGAAGTTACCTTCATAGCTAATAGTGGCAGTAAGACGGATTCAGTGACTAAAATACTGACTATACGCCCTAAGCTGACCACTCACTTTTTGGGGAAGGATACGTTTTATTGTGCTGATGCTCAGCGAGATTTTGAGATTAGTTTGAAAACTCCTTCTAATATGCACTGTGTCCATTGGGGAATGGGGGTTAACGGAGATGTACTAGAACCTTACAGTAACTTAATAGGTGACACAGTTATTGGCTACGAAAACTTTTACGGACACATACACGCCAATACTTTCCGCACCATAGATACCGCAGGAGTATACACGGCACGGATTACCAATAAGGCTTTTTGTAGAACTTGGGATACCATCACGGTAACGGAAATCCCAAATCCCCAAAAACCAAGCATCCAAAGAAATGGGCAGGAACTAGAAAGTTCAATAAAAGCAGCAGAATACCGTTGGTATTTCAATGGAAACTTAACACTCACGACTATTAACTCACAACTAATACCAGACAGCAACGGCTACTGGCAAGTACAACTAATAAGCGAGTACGGATGCGAGAGTGAGTTAAGTGATAGTTTTTTTGTAGGTTTTGCTAGCCTTAAACCCTTAAACTTTAAACCTTTGTCCTTCAAAGTATATCCTAATCCTAGTGATGGACATATTAGCATAGAAGTACCAAAGGAAGGACAGTACAATCTGACACTGATTACTATCGGTGGGCAGCTTGTCAGACTGAGTGATTCGCCCCAAGGCGAATTGTACCGAAGCGTGAACAAACGTATTGAGTTTGAACTTAATCTTGCTAATGGCACGTACATCCTCACTCTCACCGATGAGGATGGAAAGACGGGAAGTAAAAAGATAGAGGTAGTGAGATAATCCGCCACTAGTGGATTTTACTCCTTCGTCCCGATAGGTATCGGGACGAACAGATAACTTCTCTTTAACTAAAAAGGACCCGCTATAAGCGAGTCCTTGAGTGGAGAATATCGGAGTCGAACCGATGACCTCTTGCATGCCATGCAAACGCTCTAGCCAACTGAGCTAATCCCCCAAAATAAGTTTAAATTTAAGTCTAAACTCAAATCTAAAACTATTACTTCATTTGGCTACTCTCACTATTAGCGAAGTGGCCTGTCCGCTGAAGTGAAGCGGAGGAGGAAGCTAATCCCCCAAAATAAGTTTAAATTTAAGTCTAAACTCAAATCTAAAACTATTACTTCATTTGGCTACTCGCACTATTAGCGAAGTTGCCTGTCCGCCGAAGTGAAGCGGAGGAGGAAGCTAATCCCCCAAAATACCTTTAAATTTAAGTCTAAACTCAAATCTAAAACTATTACTTCATTTGGCTACTCGCACTATTAGCGAAGTTGCCTGTCCGCCGAAGTGAAGCGGAGGAGGAAGCTAATCCCCCAAAATACCTTTAAATTTAAGCCTACACTCAAATCTAAAACAATTACTTCATCTGGCTACTCGCACTATTAGCGAAGTTGCCTGTCCGCCGAAGTGAAGCGGAGGAGGAAGCTAATCCCCCAAAATAAGTTTAAATTTAAGTCTAAACTCAAATCTAAAACAATTACTTCATTTGGCTACTCGCACTATTAGCGAAGTTGCCTGTCCGCCGAAGTGTAGCGTAGGAGGAAGCTAATCCCCCAAAATACCTTTAAATTTAAGCCTACACTCAAATCTAAAACAATTACTTCATTTGGCTACTCGCACTATTAGCGAAGTTGCCTGTCCGCCGAAGTGAAGCGGAGGAGGAAGCTAATCCCCCAAAATACCTTTAACTTAAGTCTAAACTCAATGCAAAAAACTCACTAGAGTAATCCTGAATATTAGAACAAAAATAATCCTATTTCGTAAACAGCAAACTACTATCTCCGTAACTTAAAAATCTATATCCATTCAATTTGGCTTCTTCATAGATCTCTCTCCAGCTATCTCCTACTACGCTAGCTATGAGCATAAGTAGTGTACTCTCTGGCAGATGAAAATTAGTAATAAGTCCAACTATACTGCGAGGTATATACTGTGGTAATATTAATATCTCTGTAGCCGCTTGCAGCACTTTGATATCATTTGCTTTCATATAGTCTCTGACTACCGTAAGCGACTCTTCATAGCTGAAATCTGACTCTATCTCATAAGGCTCTAGCTTATGTATGAGAAGAGATGTATTGCCACTGGCTAGCTGTATCCCTAGCCAGTACATACTTTCTAGCACCCGCATAGATGTAGTTCCTACACAGATACGTTTAGGCTTCGCTATGAGTGCGTCTAGCGTATCTATAGTAATCTCAAAATGCTCTCTATGCATATCGTGGTCTACTACATTATCTTCTTTGACTGGTAAAAATGTACCCGCACCTACATGAAGAGTTACTTCTGCTAGTTCTATACCTTTCTTCTTTAATCCATCCAATACACTTTCTGTAAAATGAAGTCCAGCCGTAGGGGCAGCTACACTCCCTGCATTTTTGGCAAATACCGTCTGATACGTGACTGCATCAGATTCTTCAGTGGCTCTATTGAGATATGGAGGAAGTGGCAACTCTCCTATCTTATCCAGCAATTCTGTAAAAGACTGTCCACTCTTCCAGCTGAGCTCTACTATTCGCTCTTGTCTATCTATCAGCTGGGCACTTATCAGTGCTGGATTATCTGCTAGATGAATGTATTCTTCGTCTTTCCACTTCTTACTGTTGCCTAGTATACACTTCCACCTGCACTTGGCTGTAGCATTGAAAGCTTCTTCATAGTTAGCTGGAAGCATAGGTTCTAATAGAAGAACCTCTATGGCGGCTCCACTCTCTCGCTTAAAGTATAAGCGAGCGGGAATCACTTTGGCATTATTCATCACCAACAGGGTATCATCGTCTATATAATCACTGATAGCATTAAATACGCTATGGTCGGTCTTACCCACGCTATGAATTAGGAGCTTACTCTCATCTCTTTTAGCCAATGGATACTTAGCTATCTGCTCGTCTGCTAGTTCAAAAAAGAAGTCTGATTTTTTAATCATTTAATATATCGTCTGGTATCGTTTGCCCGGAAGAGTTGTAATACAGTTTTTCATTTCTAATTCCAATAGGGTCATGGCCAGTTTACTAGAAGCGAAACCAGAATTAACCATTAATTGGTCTATCCCCATTTCTTTACTCTCGCGAATAAGGTCTACTAATTTCTGTTCATCTTCGGTTAGTTCTACAAACAGCTGTCGTTGGTTTTGTTTTTCTATTTTAATATCCCAGCTAAGCTGCTTTACTATATCAGCTACCGATTCTATGATACCCGCTTTATGGTTTTTTATGAGATAATTACATCCTGCAGAGTACTTCTCTCCTATGTTGCCTGGCACTGCTAGTACATCTCGGTTATACTGATTAGCTAGCTCTGCTGTGATAAGTGAGCCACCACTGGCTGCAGACTCTACCACTATCACTGCATCTACCATGCCAGCCACTATCCTATTACGCATAGGGAAGTGCTCTCTATCTGGATTAGTACCTGAAGTATATTCTGTGAGAATAGCACCGTCATTAGCCACCATGTCCTTGGCTATATTCGTATGTGTTGCCGGATATATTCTATCGAGACCATGTGCTACTACTCCATAGGTATTCACTCCATGCTTTACGCACTGCTTATGTGCCCATATATCTACCCCATAGGCGAGTCCGCTCACTACGGTCACATTATACGGTACTAGATCCTCTACTAGCTTATTGACAAACTGCTTACCATACTCCGTCATCTTACGTGTACCTACTATCGCTATGGCTTTATCAGGGGAGAGATTTTCGTTTCCTTTGGTATACAGTAGAATAGGACAATCTGGTATATTTTTAAGCCTGAATGGATATTCTTTATCTAAAAAAAACACAGGCTTTACTTTGTTTTTTTGAATGAACTCTACTTCTTTTTCAGCAGCAGAGAAATCTGTAAAAGCTTTGATATTTCCAGCGAGTACATCTCCTACTCCTGGAGATTTCTTTAAAAATGTTTTTGATTTTTGAAATACTTGCTCTACTCCTCCACAGTAACCTATGAGACTCTTGGCCAATACACTGCCGATACCGGGTATCTGAGTGAGTGCTATTTTATAGACTAAATCTTTATCCACTGCTAATAAGGCGAAAATAAAGTAGTCTGTGAAAAATCAAAGCGTTATTTATTCTTTAATCCTGTACCGTATAGCTATTTCTCACGTTGGCTCCTATGAGTTCATCATAGCCGTAGAATACATTTTTATGATATATAAGAATAGTATAGTCGTTTTCAGTCTCTTGGTGATTCCCTTCTGTGAAGGTATAGTCTATATTACCTTCTTTATCTTTTAGCACAAAGTGGTAACTATAATAGCTTTGCTTTAATAGAGCTGCTACAGAATAAATGTCATACTCTGGCCAGTACTTCATTTTAAATTTCTCCTGAAGCTGCCAGTCAGTGAGCTCACCGTAGATATAAACCTCTCCCATATCAATGAGATCATTGGACTTCAAATTAAAGTGAATCATAGCGTAATCACCATCTTCAGATATATTAGCTCCATCATCATTTATTATCTCTCGCTTACCATTATAATCTAGCCAACGAACATAGTTAAGATGTGCTCTAGTCTCCTCTGGGCGGAGTACCGCATTTTGGACACTATCCGTATATTTTTTTATTACATTATTACTAAAAAACCGCAGTGATCTAATGTCAAAAAATCGAAACTCATTGGTACCAGGAAACACATTTTTATCTTCATAGTTATAAGACAACTGATTGTTATTTACAAAGAGTGGCTTAAGGTCATAGATGGCATTATTCCAGCTATTATTTTGTAAAATAGTGACATTGACATCTAAAAATGGATTAGGGATGTCAAAACCTTCATAGTTTACCATAAAATCTACTTCTTGATGTGTGAATCTGAACTCAGGAAGTGTAGCAGTCTTGATGTCACTTTCTATCGTAGTCTGATTATCCACCACCATAAATCTGCGAGTCAACACTAAGTCTGTTTCGTCAAAATTTCGGTATATCAGTATGGCATAGTTACCACTCTTGGTAATCTCCATATCAGACGTAGGAAAGTCTAGGTTATAATGCGTGTACTTTTGATAGGTATTAGTACTGAACTTAAAGTCTGTAATCTCTCCCATAGTATTGCCAGAAATATACTCCATCGGCTGTAGATCACTCGGTTTCCAATTTCTATCACAGTGTATTATGGAGTAGTTAAGAAACTCATTCACAGGCTCTAATATGTCAAAAGACAACTTCAAACGATCGCCTCCATTAAGATTGAGCAATGGCAAAGGGTCATAGATCGCTAAGTCCTTTTGGAGTATGACTGTGGCTACCCTAGCATCAAAACTAGTATTGTCATACACAGTCTGTGCTTTTATGGGAAAAGTCACGATCCATAAGAGCGTGAGTAGTGTGGTAATTCTCATTTAGTTATTTAATGTTAAAATATGATGCCAAGGTAAAGATACAACACCAAAAAGTGAAAAAAAGTGTTCTTTTAGTGTAAAATAGAGCTGTGGACCTTGAAGATACAGCGGATACATACTGATTCATTAAGGATAGAATCACATAGATACACGCATCATTCAAAGGACCGAATGACGCTTGCCATTACGGTAGTATTACTTAATCCTTTATAAACTCAGGTATAAGAGCACACTCCACCGGTATGAATCCTATTATATATTCTTAGCTTTATCCCAAATGGCGTCCATTTCACCCAAAGTCATCTCACTCATCTCCTTATCCAGCCGCTTAGCTTCCGCTTCTATAGCTTCAAAACGATACTTAAACTTACGATTGGTTTTTTCTAAAGCATCGTCAGGATTAATCTTTAGCCAGCGTGCATAATTGATTAAGCTGAATATCAGATCTCCGAATTCTTCTTCTTTTTCAATTCCCTCAGCCTCCTTAAACTCTTGGAGCTCCTCGTCTACCTTTTCCCATACGTCATCTTTGCTAGGCCAGTCAAAACCTACCTGAGCAGCTTTATCCTGCATCCGCATGGCCTTTACCATACTTGGCATACTGGTAGGCACTCCACTGAGTACTCCTTTATTTCCTCTTTCTTTTAGTTTGAGCTGTTCCCAATTTTGCTTTACTTCTTCCTCATCCCTCACTTCTACTTCTCCATATATGTGCGGGTGTCTACTAATCAGTTTTTCGCATACACTATTTAAGACATCTGTGACATCAAAAGCCTTTTTTTCATCTCCTATTTTGGCATAAAAAACAAGGTGAAGGAATAAGTCTCCAAGTTCCTTCTTGATTTCCTCATTATCACCAGACAATATAGCATCACTTAGCTCATAGGTCTCCTCTATGGTAAGATGACGGAGAGATTCATTAGTCTGCTTCTGATCCCAAGGACACTGCTCTCGCAGTTCATCCATGATAGTGAGTAATCTACTAAAAGCTTCTAATCGTTTATCCATTTACAAAATGGTATTAGACTTCATCAAAGCTACGAAGGCCTCTTTATAGTTCTTTCCTATGGGTATTTTAACTTCATTGACCTCGCATGCAGACGTACTAAATGACGCTACATGATTTCTATTGACAATGAATGACCTATGCACTCTACTGAACATTTCAGGTGGAAGCTTACGCTCCATATTCTTCATGGTTTGCAGGGTTACTATTTTTTTATCTGCTAAAAATATTTTGACATAGTCAGCAAATGCTTCTACATAGTATATCTCGGAATACGATAGCTTAATCAGTTTCTGATTTGCCTTTACAAAGAAGTGCTCATTCTCTAAATCAGACTCTGCCACATCTGAATTTTGCTTTATTTTATAATACTCCAAAGCCTTTTCCACTCCTTTTTCAAACCTGTCATATGCGATAGGCTTTAACAAGTAATCAATAGCGTCCAGCTCAAACCCTTCTAATGCATAGTCTGGATAAGCAGTGGTAAACATAAAGAGTGGCTTATGCTCTAGTGATTTTACAAAACTAAGTCCCGTTATTTCTGGCATCTCAATATCTAGAAACATCAGATCCACTTTATGCTTTTTTAGTACTTCACTTGCTTCTGCCGCGTTATTACATCTCGCTACTAAGGTAAGTTCAGGGTGCCTAGCTACATAAGCCTCTATAATGTCTAATGCCAATGGTTCGTCGTCTACTGCTATACAATTCATACTATTTTATATTAAGTTTATATTTAGTTCTACTTTAAATTCACTTTCTGTGCTACCCATGTTAAGCGTATGCTTTTTGGGATATAGCATATCCAATCTCTTCTTTACATTAATCAGGCCAATACCTCCTTGATAGCCATGTTGCTGTGATATTTCATCGCCTTTTTTAGGCTTACTGTTGGCTATGGCAAATTTTAACTCATGGGTTTCACTATTTACCAGCACCTTTACATAGCCTTTATCCATATCCTTGCCTAGTCCGTGCTTAAAGCTATTTTCTACGAATGGTATAAGTAACATAGGAGCTATTTCCTTATCATCTGTATTGCCCACTATCACTATATCCAGCTCCATCCTAGTGCCATGTCTTACCTTTTCTAGCTCTAGATAACTCTGCAGATACTTAAGCTCCTGAGTCAGATTTACCTTCTTTTCACTACCTTCATAGAGTATATACCTAAGGATATCACTAAGTTTAAGTATGAGCTCTGGTGCTAGATCAGATTTTTGAAGAGCAAGTGCGTACACACTATTTAGACTATTGAATAGGAAATGAGGATTTATCTGAGACTTGAGGTACTTGAGCTCTGTTTCTACATTTATTTTCTCTAGTTCTTTAGCCAGTCGCTCCCTCTCATACCAGTACTTTACCAGCTTCAGACTCATAGTGACTGCCGTAGTGTAAGTGATGGCCATAGCTGTTGATAGTAAAAACCGCGGAGAGAGTAACCCACTCTTAAACTCATTTGCTATCGTATTCAGCTTCGTAAATACCGCAGCCTCCAGCAGTGAGCCCAGCGATATAGACAGTACTATAGCCAGAAAATACTTAAAGTAAGCTCGCTTCTGCAGAAATAATGGAAACAGGAAATAGATATTGAAATAACTCACAAGTGCGTGAATGCTAACTATCACGAAGGAATTAATATAGAAATCTGCCTTGGTAATCCCTGGACTCAGCACATATACCCAAAACAAATAATACACTACCCACAGTATAACGTGATGCATATTATACTTGGTAAGCTCCTTATACAGCTTAGAAGTAATGAATGAATCTTTTGTGTTTGTCATACTGTGTTATACTCCAAATGTAAAAGATACCTGCAGTAAAAATTCGCTTTGCAGCCAAATAGCTAAGAAATATCTATGAATGTGGTATTACCTGCGGAAGTACCTGAGTAGTGTGTAGCTCCAATCCAGCACGTTTACTCCTGCTTTGAAGTAGTTATCATTTCCTACGGAGGTTGAGATGGTGTCTGTGGTGCGATAGTTATGTCTGATATTAGAAGAAAGCAACGTAAACGCAAGAATATTAAGCACTAAAAGTGCTACTATGACTAGAGTAGATTTTTTTATGGACTTTATTCGGTGTATCATACTACTAATGTGTAGTTGTATTGGAAGGTACGAATATAGTGCCAAAAAATTATTGAAGGCAGTTCATCGGCAATAATGGCAGGTATGTCGGTAAAATATAAGACAACAATGACAATCCGAATATCCTTATAATGTAAATCAATGCATTATCCTAGACACGATATCTAAGACTTTAATACATTTGCAGCAGTAACAAAAAAATATGCAGTTTCTAGTACTCTTAGGTTTGATTTTAACAATAATGTCTATTGCTATTATAGGCATGGCAGTACGCGTATTTTTGGTAAAAGACGGTGAAGTACGCGGTGGATGTGCCGGCAAGAACCCTATGATGCAAGAAGAAGGTGCCGCCTGTACGATGTGCGGTGCTGCTCCTACTGAGGAGTGTAAGAGTGAAGATTAATCTTTAGGATAAACATACCGCTGAGTATAGTATTTATTAAAAAGATAGATACCCACTAAACAGATAACTATTAGTAGTAAGTATCCCAAATCATAATATACAGCTGAAGGTAATACCTCTTGATGTAAATCATACATTTCACCTTGATTTCTACTTGCATGAATTTCATCTCCTAAAATCCAATAGAACCAAAACACAATAGGACTCAATAGATGCAACGCTATAGCAAATGCTCTCTTTATTCCACTACGAAATGAAGAGCCGTGAATGATATAAAGATATATAATCAAGAATGTACTGATCATAAAGAGCCAAAACCACTCCAAAGCTCGCTGCTCCCAGCTGAAAGAAGTGAGTACGCTAAATAAACCAGTTAATACACCTCCTATAACAAACGAAAGTGCACCTACTAACAACGCCCATCCTAAATCTACTCGCTGACTAGCACTCAGTATATAAAGTAACAGTGACAAGAAGAAAGGAAGAATAAAGTAATACTTCCAAAAAGACCAAGAGCCCGCGTAAAACGAATTATCTTTTTGTAAGATATCTTGGTGTAGTGAGTAGTGCCGATTTAACTCCAAAAGGTTCTTTATAGCATTATAATCACTAGAATTTTCCGAATAGTTTACTACAATACCCTTTTCAGAATAATCCGCACGCTCGCGTATGTGCTCTATTGGAGTTCGGTTACTGAACCTTCCCCCGTATTTGAAAGCAACTTCTTTAAATAATCGTACCTCTTCTTTTGCCTCTATTAAAGATATGACCTCTAAGGTATTACTGTTGTTGTAGTAGTAATTCATACTTACCCTTGCGAGGTGTATACTGTCACCCACCTGAGAATATGAAGGTTGATTATAATATGTAGACCCACTATGCTGTGCATCACTCATTAAAGTAGCATTCTCCTTTGTAGACATAGATAGCGTATCCAAGTCTACTGGTGAATGATAATCCATCCTATTATTGGCTGCAAAATGTGTAATTCCTCGTTCTAGTATTCCTAATTCAGATGCCACTTCATACTCATCTATGCTAAATTGGCACTTATGCAAAGCACCCAGTGATGCCATATGAGGGATAGCTGTGATGGTAAAAATAGTAATAAAGAATATAAAAAAAATAAGATATGGTTTCTTATATGGTAGGCTATGGTGAACCCTAAGAGCATTAAAACGTAGCTGCCTAATGAAGTAAACAACAAGGAGTATAATCACGCACACCGCAGTAATCCAGACTGCAGGATAAATGAAGTCGCCAACTTTACTACTAGTTAATTCTATACTATAGGGCAAAAACCAACCGTATAAATAAGTTAAAACACAAAGGATAAGGGCAAGAGGCAATATCCAATGTAAGGCTGTAATCCAAATTAGGGGTTTAGATTTCAGAACTTGCTCGTCATATGATTTAAATAGTTCTTTCATGGCTTAGAAGAATCTTTTAGTTGAGGTAGTAAGATCACGGAAGTATTTTACATCATATTCAGCTTTTAATACCCTGGACAAGAGACTAGCTGCACTATCTGATGTTTGTATAAGAATGTATGGCCCATTGCTACTAAGCTCTTCTCCTTCGTTTATAAATCCTTCTGGAAGGCCTTCTACCTTATCCAGTTGTAATTCATAGATTCTTTGAGTTCCAGTATGTGCTATAGATGCTAAATCACCGCTGTATATGACTTCTCCTTGTTTTAGAAATAGCATCTGAGTAGCTACTGATTCTATCTCATGCAGTTGTTGACTGCTTAGTATGATTGCTAAAGGCTCGTCACGTTTGTTTAACAAGGATTTAAGATCCGAGAGAAACTTCTGCTGTGTATTGATATCTAAATTAGCCAATGGCTCATCTAAAACAAGAAGTTTTGGACTACCGAGGAGGACTCTTGCCAGCTCAAATCTCAGACGATATCCTGTTGATATTTCTGTCCATTTCAACTTTCTAAAGTTTTGAAGGTCTAAAAAATCTAACAATTCGTCCAGTCTTTTATCTATATCTCCAAGGCCTATACCTTCTAATGCCGCTTTCAAATACAAGTTTTGTTCCATCGTACCGTGCCATCTAGATATTCGTTGGGGGATAAAACCGATATGATTTTTTAGCTCACCCCAGTCGGAATTCTTATGAATAGCATTCCCAAAGTATTTATAAATCCCATCAGCTTTAGTTTCACCAGCTACGATATTGAGTAAAGTCGTTTTACCATTGCCATTTTCTCCTACTACTCCTGTAATACTGCCAGGATCTAGTTGAAGCTCATCTAGCCTCAGATGAAATAATGAACGAGAAAATTGTTGACTTAGGTTTTGAGCGTGAAAAATGGTCATAGTTGCTTCTGTTACCATACGAACGTAACATATATTTTATAAAGTATTTACTACTTAGAAAAAGTACGGAAAATACTTTTTTATGGATAAAGGGTATTTTATTTACTCTAGTTCAAAACCCATTCTATTTCTTCTTGTGTTAAAGATTCCATTCTAGCTTCATAGTTATCATTTCTCTTGTACCAATCTTGACGTTCGAAATATTCCTGAATATAATCCGTTTTAAATACACAACCTTTACGAGCAAAAGGTACGTTTCTGAGTATCGTTCCTGATTTTAAATCTTCTGGAGTACTCAAGTTCTCAAGCATTTCTAAACTATATGAAAGTTGATTTTCTAGATAGTTAAAAGAATTACCACTAAAATAAGCGTAAGAATAGGACACAACATGTAACTCCCCTTTAGGTACAAACTCTTTCTGCTTAAATATTAAAGAACCTTTCTCCAAAATACAATTTAGATGTGGCGACATATACTCGGGCAGAGAATCCTTATACAATGTGAACTTACAAAAGCCCTCTAGACATTGCCAGTTAGCTTCATTTTTAAAGTTTATTGTTTTACGTATTTGAAGAGTTCCCATGTTTGAGTTGGAGTGCTAGTATATCTTAGAATTCCGACGTTTTCCTTTAAGTATAATGAATCACATAAGAAATCATCCTTGATTAACAAATTGCTAAAAACTATGCTTTTATAAGTGATATTATTAATATTCACACAGTCAATATTTGATGCTGTATAATTATAACTTCCCTCTTTACGATAAATTCCTGGGTCAATACCAGGGAGATGAAACTGTTCTCCAGAGCTACTCAAATCTTTCACACTTCTCTTAATTGAATAAATCGTGCTATTAGGTTGTTGCTCAACATAAATCTTTTCAGAACCTGCATCATTGGTTGAAGAACGTGATGGAAATAATTGTTTATTTGAGTGACTTAAAACTAGTTCATAAATCTTAGAACAAGGATTTGCATTTCCAGAAATTATTTGACTGGAGGCACATTTATTGTCTAGTATTCTTTTATTGGTGCAGGTTAGTGTATCTCTTATAGCGGTATCTTGTTCTAGCTGGTACACCCAATAGTCTCCTTTGCTAAAGTCCACATATCCTTTCATTTCATCCGATATATCTTGAAATTCTTCACAATCACAAGGGGGATCTGTATCTCCACATCCGAAAAATACGCACGTCATACTAACGAGTATAAAAGCCAGAAACATTGAGTGTTTGGCTTTAATAAGAGCTGCTTTAGCCTTCATATCTTTTGTTCGAAATTAGTTATTTTTTCTCATAACAGCAAGTTTGAGACTCCTGAGATTTTGAATATTGCTCTTAAAACTATGAAGTACTAACACTAGCATCCGAAAGTTAGAATAAACAAAAGCCTTCAGAATTCCATAAATTTGAGTTCGACAAAAAACTTTCAAAATACGGGACTCATTAGGCGAAGTAAAAGTAATAACAAACCTCTTATTATGC
>Ga0222647_1000652_pt1 | contig 13623 bp, 11 predicted proteins | sample AntAcemetagen333_FD_179864 | JGI IMG/M metagenome (GOLD analysis project Ga0222647, IMG submission 179864) | Saline water microbial communities from Ace Lake, Antarctica - #333 | ecosystem: Environmental > Aquatic > Non-marine Saline and Alkaline > Saline | place: Antarctica: Ace Lake...
CAAAAAGAATGGAAACAAAGAGCAATTTGATCGGTACAAAGGCTCACTGGATAATCTGATCTTTACCGATTACCTGGATTTCCACTATTTCAAAAATGGGGAATTTGCTACATCCATTAAAATAGGAGTACTTGACGGAGGCAGAATCCTGCCGCTACCACATAACTATCCAGCATTCGAACTCCTGATTCAGGAATTCACTACGCATATCGGGCAAACAATCAAAAGTCCCAAAAGACTGGCAGAAATGATGGTGGGCAAAGCTCGAATGCTTGCCAATGTCATCGAAAACTCCCTCAACTCGGATGTGGAAAATCAGGAGAACTCCACCCTGAAAGAGCAGATGAATGCCTTCAAGGAAATCCTGATTCACGACATTACTCCAAAGGAATTTTCGGATGTCTATGCCCAGACGATTGCCTACGGCATGTTTGCGGCACGACTGTATGATGAGTCGTTGGATTCCTTTTCCCGACAGGAAGCCGCCGAACTCATTCCCAAGTCTAATCCTTTCCTGCGCAAACTCTTCCAATACATTGCCGGCTATGATCTGGATGATCGTATCACTTGGATCGTGGATGCATTGGCGGATATCTTCCGTGCTGCGGATGTAAATGCCATTCTCAAAAACTTTGGGAAGGCTACCAAGATGGAGGATCCTATTATCCATTTTTACGAGGACTTCCTGAGTAGCTATGATCCCAAGCTGCGCAAAGCCCGAGGAGTCTGGTACACGCCGCATCCCGTGGTGAATTTTATCATCCGAGCGGTGGATGATATTCTGATCGATGAATTCGGCTTACCGATGGGATTGGCTGATACGTCCAAAACCACGATCAAAGTACCCATCGCTACGCATGACAAGCGATTCTCAGGTGGAATGCGCGAAATAGAGCAAGAAGTACATCGGGTACAGTTCCTAGATCCTGCCACAGGCACGGGTACTTTCGTGGCGGAAGCCATCAATCAGATCTATTCCAAATTCAAAGGACAGCAGGGACTCTGGAATAGCTACGTGGAAAATCACCTGCTCCCCCGTATCAATGGCTTTGAACTCCTGATGGCCTCTTATGCCATGGCACATCTGAAGCTGGATCTGCTGCTGAAGCAAACAGGCTATACGGGGACAAAAGGGCAGCGATTCAGAATCTACCTGACGAATAGCCTAGAAGAATACCACAAAGACACCGGAACCCTCTTTGCCAACTGGCTGAGTGCTGAGGCCAACGAAGCCAATCAGATCAAGCGCGATGCTCCGGTGATGATCGTGGCGGGGAATCCTCCTTATAGTGTAAGTAGTACAAATAAGGGAGCATGGATCGAAAATCTAGTAGGCGATTACAAGAAAAATCTGAATGAGCGAAATATTCAACCCCTTTCTGATGATTACATTAAGTTTATCCGTTATGGTCAACACTTTATAGAGAAAAATGGATCTGGAATCTTAGCCTTTATAACAAACAATAGCTTTTTGGATGGCTTGATCCATCGGCAAATGCGAAAGGAATTGTTAGATACTTTTGATAAAATTTACATTTTGGATTTGCATGGAAATGCTAAAAAGAAAGAGACTGCCCCAGATGGATCAAAGGATGAAAATGTATTTGATATTATGCAGGGGGTTTCAATAAACTTATTTATAAAAATTGGAAAGATAAATAAAACAGAAAAAGTATTCCATTTAGACCTTTTCGGAAAACGAAATTTCAAATATGAATATTTGATAAATAATAGTCTTAATTCCTTGCATTGGAAAGAATTAAAATGTGCTGAACCCAATTTCTATTTTGTTGAGAAGGATTTTGCTGGTAAATCTTCTTATGATAGGGGGTTAAAAATTAATAAATTATTTCCTTTGAATAGTGTTGGAATAGTAACTTCCAAAGATGCAGTTTTAATAGCTTATACCAAGAACGAATTAATAAACCAGATTGAATCGTACTATAAAATCAACACTAATAAATCACTCCTTCAAACAATTGATTATCGAACATTCGATGCTAGGTTCATATACTACGACACCAATCTTATTGACAGAGCACGAGATAAGGTAATGTGCCACACTTTACAACAGAATATTGTTCTAAATGTATCTAAACAAGCAATTAAAGGTTTTAATCACATATTTATTGGGGACAAGCCTTGTGATAAAAATTATATTGCATCAGCAGGCCAATTCGGTGCTGGAAATGCATTCCCCCTTTACCTCTACCCATATTCCAATTCCCAGCTTTCCATAGGTTCTAAGGTCACCCGCACGCCGAATCTTGATATGAAGATCGTGGCGGAGATCGAGAAGGGAATGGGGTTGAAGTTCGTGCCAGAGAAAAGAGATGGCTTCTCCGCCTCGGCGGATCGCCATGACGAAACAGGGGAGTTTGCACCGATTGATTTGCTGGATTATATCTATGCAGTGCTGCATTCGCCTACCTATCGAGAGACGTATAAGGAGTTTTTGAAGATCGATTTCCCGCGAGTTCCCTTTCCCGATAATGTGGAGAAGTTCTGGAAGCTCGTGCAGCTTGGCGGAGAACTTCGCGCCCTTCACCTGATGGAAAGCCCAAGCCTAAATGACTACATCACCGAATACCCAATCGGAGGCGATAATGAAGTAGAGAAGCCGAGGTTTGTCGAGGACGATAACTTTTCCAAAGTTTCAAACTTTGGAAAAGGTGGCTCACTCGGCCGAGTCTACATCAACTCCGAACAGTACTTCGACAAGGTTCCAGAAGTCGCCTGGAACTTCTACATCGGCGGCTACCAACCCGCCCAAAAATGGCTCAAAGACCGGAAAGGCCGAACCCTAGAATTTGAAGATATTCTGCATTACCAAAAAATCATTAAGGCATTGACACAGACGGATCGGATTATGGGGGAGATAGATGGGGTGGAGATTGTGAAAGGAGGGGCGTTGTGAAATCAAAAAGTTTATATCTATTAAAAATAATTTTAATCATTATTTAGGTAAAATAACACCTAAAAAGTGGAATATTAACAAAATCATAAAGTCAAATAATCATTCAATTAGGATCTTAATGGAAGAGGCTGTGATGTTTGGTGAAGTAGTTGACAAATTGGAAAATGAATTTGGGGAAAATAAAGAAGCTGAAGAATTTGCAACGTTGTTTGGATTTATAAATTGCTGATATTATCATTTTGTTTAATTTATATTGGTTAGTAAAAAATGATTATGAAAAAAATTTAATTTGTAGAACTGCTAGTCAGCATATGTATGAATTCATCAATTGATGGAGGAAAAATATTTGGAAGTCAATTAAAAAAATATGCTAATATTCTTAATGTTTTAGAAGTATAAGATCAAATTGACGAACTTAGAAAATTATTTAATATAATAAAAAAAAGAAATTTCGATTTTTTAAAAAATATCAGACATAATGTTTCAGGGCATAAAGACAGAAATATAAGAAAACAGTTGATTATAAATTAATTAATAGATTTAGATAAATTTCATTTGATTTTTTATTTATTAGTATTCCTTATGCTAAAATAAAGAAGAAGTTTGCTAAAAGAAAATCTAGTATATAATTATAATGAAGACGCCAAGCTAAGAGTAGAGTGTTTGCCTAAAGGTAGGTACTATCTTTAATATCTTCTGTTCCGTCCAGCTGTTCGAGTCCCGATATCGCGGATGCAATCTCGAACCTTGATCCAGGGATTTGCAGTCCCCTCTAAGTGTAGTCAAATCGCTGTTCGGACTGGGTGGAATTTGCAATTCCACCCTATTATTTTTGGGATTTGTAATCCCATTTTTCATTAGTTCAACCCTTTCAGGGTTGATATTTCCCAATATTGATTTCTATACCCCCGGTTGCACCGGGGGCTATTCATGGTTTGACCACTTCGTGGTCTGTGGAATAAAAATATATGATCACCATAAATTAATTTTTTCAAGGATATGATCCTGAAAGGATCAAACCATGAATAACTTGTCCGCCGTGGCGGAGCCATGGGTGCAACCCATGGTTGGGGCAAGCACGACCATCCTCCCGACCCCGAAGGGTGTCGAACATATCGGAGCCAAAATCATCCATTTAAATTCCCCTCGTCTAGGTATAGAATGTTATCCTAAGCGTAGTTTGTTCATCAGTGGGAATAAATTCTGTTACCTAAAAGTTCGACAGCTTCGCCGTCGTCGCATTCCCATCGTCATTCTTAATCCCCGGTTGTACCGGGGGCTATTCATGGTTTGACCACTTCGTGGTCATAAAATAGATTATCAAATCTTTGATATTATTAGAATGATCCTAAAATGACCGCCCACCGTGGCGAGGATCAAACCGCTAATAACATGTCCGCCGCGGCGGAGCCATGGGTTAAACCCGTGGGAAAACGAATAAAATTTATTATTTACGACCCCGAAGTGCCAGCCCGCCGTGGCGGGGTGTAGAACTCGAAATAACTCCCGGCTAGGTGTAGAATGCTAGCCTAGGTGTAATCCGTACAGTGGTCGGATGAAAAACGCTTTATATCCCATCTGGGATTTTTTGATACAGTATGTTACCAGCTGTTCGAGATTTGTAATCTCAAACCTTTATCGAAGGATTTGTAGTCCCAACAAGATCAACAATTAATCGTTTTGGCTAACCCTCCTTTCTTGATTGACCTCATCTCCTGCCAAAACAAAAAAATCATACCATTCATTTACCCGGGGTTGAAACCCCAGGCTACCAATCTAGCTTCCGTACAATACGCCCAAACCTCCCGCTAGGTGTGGAATACTAGCCTAAGCGTAATCCCTCACTGGGTGTAGAATGCTAGCCTAAGCGTAATTCGTATAGTTCTCGGATGAAAAATGATTTAATGCCCCATCCGGGATTTTTAATACAGTAAACTACTGATCTATAGAGCCTAAAACTCTTTTCATAAAAATATTGCCAGCTTCTTTCTCTGTTTTTCCTTCTTTAATCATCTGAGCAACTTCGAGACCTCCGTACAAATTAGAAAGTAACTCTCCAATCACATCTATCTCATCATCTTTTACAGCACTACTTTCAGTGAGGTATTCCAATACTGCAATGGCTTCTTTTACGTAGTCTTCATCGTTTTCAGCAATAAAACTGTTGATGTGCTTAATTAGTGGTAACCTCATCGATTAGTTCTTTTAAGTTTTCGACTTTATTCGTTTGAATTTGCTTTACCAATTTTCCACCCTTGAACGCAGCAAAAGTTGGAAGATTACTTACGTTAGCTAATTTTCTCGACTCAGGAAACTTTTCTGCATCCACGATTACGAAAGTTGCATTTTCAGCATCAGCTGCAAATTTCTTGAACTTTGGTTTCATTACTCGACAATTTCCGCACCATCCAGCTGTATACTGAACTATTACAGTCCCTCCTTCATTTACAGTTTGCGCTAGAGAGTCGTCTGTTAATTCTTTTAACATAATAGTATTTTATTAAAATGATTTAGAAAAAAAATTAAAGGAAGAGCAAAGAGATTTATGATTCGATAAATTTTTTCCTCGCTATTTGCTCTTCCTTTTTCCTTGGACTTTAAGATTTAAGCCAATTATTAATTGCTGCTTAAATATTCAGCTACTCCATCCCTGTCAGCTTTCATTGATTCCTTTCCTTCTTCCCAGTTTGCAGGACAAACTTCTCCGTGCTTTTGAAAATGAGAGAAAGCATCAATTAAACGTAAATATTCTTTTACATTTCTTCCTAAGGGCATATGGTTGATTCCTTCGTGGAAAACAGTACCTGTCTCATCGATCAAGTAAGTAGCTCTGTAAGTTACAAAATCTCCTGTGATGATATCGACATTGAATTCATCGTTGTGTTCAACTGCTGATATATCTAAAATATCTAAGATCGTGGATAAGTTTCTATTGCTATCTGCTACTAAAGGATAAGATACTCCTTCGATACCACCATTATCTTTTGCAGTATTTAACCATGCAAAATGGACTTCAGCAGTGTCGCATGATGCCCCAATTACAATTGTATTTCTTTTTTCAAACTCTGGCAATTCTGCTTGAAAAGCATGCAATTCAGTAGGACACACAAAAGTGAAATCTTTTGGATACCAAAACAGCAAGACCTTCTTCTGGTTTTTTGTTGCTTCGTGGAAAATATTAATGATTTTGTTATCACCCATTTCGTCCATGGCGGTAACATTTAAACTTGGAAATTTTTTTCCTACAAAGGACATAGCTATTAAATTTAAAGTTTCGTCTAAAACAGTTGAGTAGGCCCATTGTTTAATAAAAATTCAATCAACTAATCTATAATTCCCGCAGATACGATCAAGCCTTGGTATGTTTATGCCTAAACCCGAATGCTCATTTTTTGTAATGAATATTTAACATAAAGGTGTACGCCCAGACCGGGAATAGAATGTTTGTTTAAGTCCTTAACTGGGAGTAGAATGTTTGTTTAAGTGCAATCTGTACAGAAGTCAGATAAAACTACACTTTAGTATTTTCGAGACGTCGTGAAGCAGTCGGAATTATTTACACTTTTCAAAAAATTATTCCATCAGGCTTGATATTTTCATCGTCATTCTCAACCTTGCCCCAATAATCATCGAGGTTATCGGATACTGCATTACGGCGCACAGGTATTCATGATTTGATCACTTTATGGTCATAGATTTAAATAAAGCAATGTATGAAATCAATCAAATAGCTGATCCTGAAGTGCCCGCCCGCCGTGTCAGGGATCAAACACTGAATAACTTGTCCGCCGCGGCGGAGCTATTGGAAAAATCATTGTGAATTACCAGCCACCACCGCTAAGGGTATTGAACAAATTCGAAGGGAATTATTTCCCTTTACTTCCGATCATAAGTATGTATAGGACCGTCACATTCGCCCCAGGTATTTCTGAGTTGTTTGTTAACGTTGTAGACCATTATTTCTTTTTCATTTCCATAGCAGCTTCCTGCAATTTGATCTCCGTCGGTAAAGCTTAGATTTAGATAAAATTTGATGTCAGAAACGGAAGTTGACTCCGACTGTTCAATGGAATAGGTGCCTGATGCCTGGAAACTTCCATCTTCGTTCTGCTGAGTTTTGGTGAACTTTCCATCACGTCGAAACAGGTAAGTTTGTCTGTAATACAGATCCGCTCCTTCTGTTTTTTCTCCAGTCCAAGCATTGACAGATGAGACTAATTCCCAGTCTCCCGAGATCAAATTTTCAGGATCATTTTTCTCCGAACAGGCAGTAAGGGCGAAAAGTATAATCAGTGGTAAAAGTAAATTTTTCATGGCGTTTCAAATGATTAAAACTTAGTACGGAAAAATATTTTTTTTGTGACGAATAAGAAGCTTTTATTCTCCCGACTGGTTTTAGAATCCTAGCCTAAGCGTAATCCGTGCAGCAGTCGGATGCAAAATGCTTTAATATCGTGAGGAATTTGTAATCCTCGTTGTCTTGGCGACACACTAATTCCCGATTGAAATCAATTCGGCCAAAACTAAAAAACCGGATGACCTCTTTTCTACAAAGATGTCGCACCGCTGCTGCTTTATCACTGACATATAGATTTTTCAATCTTTGACAATCGGTTTTTGATATTTTCTGCATTTCTGTAAGGCTATGTTCATTAGGTGTTTTATGCGGTTGACAAATTACTGCCTCCTCCTAGTAAGTAATTAAAACCATTTTGTAACTAGAATTCAAATCATAGCCCATGGTTTAAACTGTGGGCTGTTTTTTTGGTCCTGACCAGAAAACCATTTCAATGGTTTGACATCCTAATTCTAATATTCCTCTTAAATTAGAGCTGAATAATTTTCTCTGCCTAGCTATGAACAAAGTCAACCTGAATGAAAAATTTGATCTCATCAAAGAACATTGGAGTCCAAAGATTATCGGCGAACTCAATGGTCAGGATGTCAAACTAGCCAAAGTCAAAGGAGAATTTGTCTGGCATGATCACAAGGGCGAAGACGAGCTATTCATGATTTTCAAAGGCACGCTGGTAATCGAGTTTCGAGACCGAAGTATCACCCTGAATGAGGGCGAAATGCTGATTATTCCACGTGGTGTGGAGCATTATCCGATTGCAGAGGAGGAAGTTTGGCTATTGCTCTTCGAACCTCAAAGTACCAAACATACCGGAGAGGTGATGACGGAGCGTACTGTGGAGAAATTTGAGAAGATTTGAGAAGGTGTTTCCATATCTCTCTTACCTTTTTTAGTATTTTTAAGTATGTTGTTGAATCTCACAAGTTTTTACTCTAGGTTGTTTTGATTTTTGAAGAAAAATGGACCAAACTCAATCACTCGATTCTATTAAAAAGGTCATCACTGAATCCCGGCAGCGGGTTTTCAGAATGGCAAATTCAGCCTTATTACAAACTTATTGGCAAATCGGAAAGCTAATCATTGATGAGGAGCAAAATGGAAATGAAAAAGCTGAATATGGCAAGGCAACTTTAAGAAATCTTGCAAAGCAGCTTACTTTGGAATTTGGGAAAGGTTTTGACTATACAAACCTTACGAATATGCGTAAGTTTTTTTTAGCATTTCCAATTCTTGACGCATTGCGTCAAGAATTGAGTTGGACACATTATCGTCTCCTTTGTAGACTTGATTCTGAGGAAAAACGAAACTATTACTTGAATGAAAGTGTAGCCACAAATTGGAATAGTAGGACCCTGCAACGCCAAATCAATACTATGGCCTTTGAAAGAGTACTCGAGCATCAGTCCGGGAATCCTGAAACTAATTCCATTCAAAATTTTATAAAAGACCCCTACATTTTTGAATTTTTAGGATTACCTGCTCATTCAAAAAACTCGGAACGTTCCATAGAAACGGCAATCATTGACCATTTGCAACAATTTCTACTTGAATTCGGAAAGGGATTTGCTTTCGTCGCACGTCAACAACATATCGCCACTAACACGTCTGATTTTTATATTGATTTAGTCTTTTATAACTATTTATTGAAATGCTTTGTGGTTATCGATTTAAAAACCGGAAACCTTTCTCATCAAGACGTAGGGCAGATCGACATGTATGTGCGGATGTACGATGATTTGAAAAGATGCTCAGACGATAATCCCACGATCGGAATTTTGCTTTGCAGCGAGAAGGATGAAACCATTGTAAAGTATTCCGTACTCAACGACAAAAGCCAACTTTTTGCCAGTAAATATTTACGCTATTTGCCTAAAGAAGAAGAATTGAAGCGCCTGGTTGAGCAAGACCGATTAAATTTTAATTTAGATATAGACTAAGAATCAAATCAATGAAATGGATTTACGCAGTTATAATATCAGGTCTTTTTACAGCCTGTCTTCCTGAGAAAAGGGAATTTCAACTTGATCTGGAGGAGCTTTCGATCGAAAAAATCCACGAGTTGTATACTTCTGGCGTCCTCACTTCCGAAAGTCTCGTCAATGCCTACTTAGCTCGGATCGACTCGGTAAATCCCAAAATAAATGCCTTGACCACGATCAATCCAAAAGCGCTTGAAATCGCCAAAGCTTTGGATGCCGAGTATAAGAAAACCGGAATCCTTCGTCCACTGCATGGAATTCCAATGATCGTCAAAGACAACATCAATACGATCGGAATGCCGACAACAGCCGGTTCGTTAGCCCTGGCTGACTTTTATCCTGAAACAGATGCCTTCATTATCAAAAAACTTGAAGAAGCTGGTGTGATCATTCTGGCCAAATCCAATATGGCAGAATGGGCTTTTTCAGCAATGCATTCCGAAAGCTCTACGGCTGGAATCACTCGAAATCCTTACAATCTAGACTACGTACCGGCAGGATCAAGTGGGGGTACAGGTGCTGCGGTTGCAGCAAATCTCGGAACCGTTGGACTTGGAACTGATACTGGAAACTCGATCCGTGGTCCTTCTTCACACAATGCGCTAGTCGGTTTTCGAAGTACGCTAGGCCTGATAAGCCGGGAAGGAATCGTTCCGCTTTACCTCCGAAATGATGTGGTAGGTCCAATGTGTAAAACCGTGGAAGATGCCACTAGAGTGATGCAAGTAATGGTAGGTATAGATCCAAAAGATGCCTTGACTTCCTATTCCGAAGGAAAAGCTGAGAAGGATTACCTGCAATATTTAGACAAAGATGGTCTGAGGGGGGCGCGAATCGGCGTTTTTCGTACGCTGAGTGAAAAAGATCCTGATCCCGAGATTTCCGCACTTTTCAACCAAGCCTTAAAAGACATGGAAAGCATGGGAGCTGTACTTGTGGATTCTGTTGTCGTACCGAATTTTGAGGAATTGAGACAAGATCAATGGTGTCCTACTTTTCGAACTGATTTGGAAGATTTCCTCCAGACTTATGTAAAACGGGACACCATGAGCAGCTATGATGATGTAATCCGAGTTGGGACGAGGTCAGACTACACTCGCAACCGCATAGCATCTATGGCCGGAAATGCTCAAAGAAGAGGTAATCCTGAAATTCCTTGTGGCAATGCCTATGAAGATGAGCGAAGAGTAGCTTACCGTCAAGCGATAGAGAAGACCATGGACTCACTCCAGTTAGATGCCTTGGTTTATCCTTCTTGGAATAATCGCCCAGCGTTGATTGATAAATTTGAGGAGGAGTATCTAGGAGACAATTCGCAGATCATTGCGCCAGCTACCGGTCAGCCAGCCTTCACGGTTCCTATGGGTTTCAGCTCAGGAAATCTCCCAGCTGGTCTTCAGTTTTTGGGAAGAATGTATGCAGAGCCTACCTTGATCCGATTGACTTATAGCTACGAGCAAGGGACGAAGCATCGAAGAGCGCCGAAGTTATAAGGCTTATGAAACTTGCTTCCCTTTTATATCTAGCACTATTGACCCTGACTTTTGGGGCAATTTCCAAATCTCCAACGGAAGTAGAATTAACTACCAACTATGGAACGATCATCTTTCGCCTTTACGACGAGACACCGCTCCATCGGGATAATTTCATCAAACTGGTGGATTCAGGGACTTATGATAGCCTTCTTTTTCATCGGGTGATCAAAGGCTTTATGATCCAGGCTGGTGATACCAAAAGTAAAAATGCCAGTGATACAGTCGCCCTCGGAGGATCTGATTTGGATTATCGGGTTCCAGCAGAAATTCGTCTGAATCTTTTTCACAAGAAAGGAGTGCTGGCTGCAGCAAGAACGGGAAATCCCGAGCGAGCTTCGAGTAGTACGCAATTCTACATTGTTCAGGGAATCATCCATACTGATAGCTCTCTGGATCAAAATGAGTGCCGAATCAATAAAATGCTGGCGAGACACTTTGCCGTGAATGACACTAGGAATAAGCCGCTTTTGGATTCACTTGAAGAGGCAAGAACGGTCAAGGATACACTCCAGATTAAAACCCTAAATGATAGTCTGACGAAAATTGTGGATAACTATACAGATTTTGAACGCTATGTGATTCCAGAACTGCATCGCCAAGTCTATAAGGAAATCGGAGGATCGCCTCATTTGGATCAGAACTATACGATATATGGAGAGGTGATTTCAGGCTTGGAAGTGGTGGATGCAATTGCTGCTGTAGATACCACAAGACCAGATCGGCCAGTCACTGAAGTTCGAATCTTAAGCATGCGGCTGATTTCTAGATAATTTCTCTAAATTAATAGGATAAACCCTCAGCCTGTGAAATCGATCTTCTCACTTATTGTACTCCTTCTTTTTGTTTTTTCCTGCCAAGAAAAGGAGGCTGAAGAATCAAAATCTACCTATCCTAATATCGTTTACATCTTTACGGATGATTTGGGCTACGGTGATATTGGAGCCTTTGGGGCCACGGATATCAAGACTCCCAATATTGACCGAATCGCAAATGAAGGAATCAAATTCACCTCCTTTCTTTCCGCTTCACCTGTTTGTAGTCCTTCTCGAGCAGGTCTTTTGACGGGTAGAATGCCGCAGCGGATGGGAATTAATGCAGTATTTTTCCCAGAAAGCTTTACCGGTATGGATCCGGAGGAAATCACGTTTGCAGAAATCCTGAAAGAGAAAGGCTATCAAACTGCTGCCGTTGGCAAATGGCACCTTGGACACCTCGAGCGATTCCTTCCACTCAATCAAGGCTTCGATCAATATTTTGGGATTCCCTACTCCAATGACATGGCCTCGGTGGTCTATTTGCGGGATAATGAAGTCGAAAGCTTTGAAGTCGATCAAACCTATACCACACAGAAATACACAGAAGAAGCTTTAGCATTTATCGATAAAGCTGCGGATTCGCCCTTTTTGCTTTACCTCGCACATAATCAACCCCACGTCCCGATTTATGCTTCGCCCGAATTTCAGGGAAAATCTGAACGCGGTCTATATGGAGATGTGATTCAGGAGATTGATTGGAGTGTAGGTCAGGTTTTAAAGAAGTTGGAAGAGAACGGGGTTTTGGAAAATACCTTGATCGTCTTCTCATCTGACAATGGCCCTTGGCTGGTGATGGAAGATCATGGAGGGTCGGCTGGCGAACTCAGAGAGGGAAAGCAATATACGTTCGAAGGCGGGGTGAGAGTGCCTACCGTGGTCATGTGGAAAGGGAAAATTGCTCCAGGCCAAGTTTATGAGGAGTTGGCTACGCAAATGGATTGGTTTCCGACATTTTGCAAACTGGTTGGGGCGGAAATTCCTTCTGATCGGGAAATTGATGGAAAAGACCTATCGGCTGTTCTCTTTGAAAATGGCAATCGCCAAGGAGACACTTTTCTATACTACATGCTCTCAGATCAGCGAGGCTTTCGAGAAGGAGATTGGAAGATCAAGCGACCTTATGGAGGCTTCGCTGGAAGTAGGGGAATGAAAGCTGTAATAGCACATGACACCTTACTTTTTAACCTCAAAAATGATCCGGGAGAAACGACCAATCTTGCAAAAGCAAACCCTGAGAAAGTTGCTCAAATGATGCGGGCGATGGATTTGGCAGTAAAACAATTAGGGCCTTTGCCTGAAAGTAAGATGGTGCGAAGCAGTGCTGACAATAGTCATTATGAATACTTGGATCAGAAGCGAAAAGGAGAGTTAGAGCGTTAACAATTTAAATGGCTCTTCAAAAAAAAATATTATGATTATACGGAATGATTCCAGTAGCCTTATTTTCTCTGATTAAAAGGACAAAAGACCCCTGCCCGAAAGACAGGCGGAGATGACTGATGACCGATGCGGCGTTCATTGAAAGTTTCAAACAAATTCTATTCTTCGTATGTCTCTTACTGGCAGAAAAGCGGATATACATAAAAATATTCATCTCTTCTACTTAAAGATCAAAACACGCGGAGCGGGCTTCTTTTCGCTCAATTCTTTCGCGCAAACTTTCATTGCTAATTTCTTGTGGGCCAAAAACCTTTCCTCGGGACTCAGACTCAAATTATAAGTTAGCTGGTCAAGCTCCATTTCTTCAAATGAAGCCGGAAATTGGAGTTTACGTGTGCCTTTTGAAGTAGATAAGCTTTCCTTTTTCATGAATTTGCTAAAACAAAGTTTTTCAATTAGCTAGGTTACCAATTTTTATCCTTTTCCCTCAAACTCAAACATCGCGCGGCCATAGCGTTTGTATTGATGATCCTGATAAAAATAATATGTGTATCCGCTTACTTGCACGTAGCCAAATTTAAAACAGATTTGCTTCCTAAAATCCCCCTTGCCCCCTTTGAGAAAGGGGGAATTCGATCCA
>Ga0222647_1000657_pt1 | contig 13570 bp, 4 predicted proteins | sample AntAcemetagen333_FD_179864 | JGI IMG/M metagenome (GOLD analysis project Ga0222647, IMG submission 179864) | Saline water microbial communities from Ace Lake, Antarctica - #333 | ecosystem: Environmental > Aquatic > Non-marine Saline and Alkaline > Saline | place: Antarctica: Ace Lake | collected...
TCCACCTTGTGGCGCCGCGCGGCCTCCATGACGTTGAAGGTGCCGATCACATTCGCATCGATATAGGCGCGGGGATTTTCCATGCTGTAGCGCACACCGGCCTGTGCGGCGAGGTGCACAATGACATCGGGCGCAAAGGCGTCAACCGTGCGGTCCAGCAGCACACGGTCCTCCAGCAGCCCTTCCACGGCGGTAAAGCGGGGTGATTGCAAAAGCATCTGGTGGCGGCGCTGTTTCAACGTCACATCGTAATAATCGGTCATCCCGTCATAGCCTTGCACGGTAAACCCTTCGTCCAGCAACAGCCGGGCGAGGTGGTATCCGATGAATCCGGCGGTTCCGGTGATGAAGATGCGTTTCATATCTGTCTCAATGTTGATGTCGCGGGCCTGATCCCTTCCGCTACCAGTTTTCCGCACCAGAGGCGACAGCACTTGTTTGTGATGCCTCCAAGGGGGCAACTTGCGCATATCCGCCACACCCATATAAACGCAGGATCTTTATCCCGTGTCGGAGCTGGCCCCCATGAAAACCGTGATCTTCATCCCCGCGCGCTATGCCTCCACCCGCTATCCGGCCAAGCCGCTGGCGACACTGCGGCAGGCGGATGGCAGCACGAAATCCCTGATCCAGATGAGCTGGGAAGCCGCAAGCGCTATTCGCGGGGTCGATGCGGTCTATGTGGCCACGGATGATGCGCGCATTGCGGAGGCCGCGCGCAGCTTTGGCGCGGATGTGGTGATGACGGACCCCGCGCGCGAGAACGGCACCGCGCGGGTGGCCGAAGCGCTGGAGAATTCGGGCATAGACGCCGATCTGGTGATCAACTTTCAGGGCGACGCGCCACTGACGCCGCCGTGGTTTGTGGAGGCGCTGATCAAGGCGATGCGCGCCGATGCGACCATCGCTATGGCCACGCCCGTGCTGCGCTGTGACCGTGCCACCTATGACGCGCTCAAGGACGACCGCGCGCAGGGCCGTGTGGGCGGTACTACGGCTGTGTTCGATGCGCGCATGAACGCGCTCTATTTCTCCAAGGAAGTGCTACCCTATATTGATCCGGGCAAGGTGGCGGAGCCGATCCCGGTGTTTCACCATGTGGGTGTCTATGCCTACCGCCCTGCTGCCCTTGCCGCCTATGTGGCGCATCCTGTCTGCCCCCTCGAGACGCTCGAGGGGTTGGAGCAGTTGCGGTTTTTGCACGCAGGCATGCCCGTGCGCTGCGTCGAGGTGCAGGCGCGCGGCCGCGTGTTCTGGGAGCTGAACAACCCCTCCGATGTGCCCCGCATCGAGGCCGCACTGGCCGCAATGGCCTAGATCAGCAGATCATAGAGCGTGCCGTCGATCGACAGCATGATCTCGTCCTGCTCCATCCCGTCCACCAGCGCCCACAGGATCTGGCCCGTGGGCTTGTAGATCACAAAGGCCTCTGCCACATCCCCCGCGCCTGCGCCTGTGGTAAAGGCGCTGTTGATCTGGAACTGGTCCGCGCGGGCGGTCATATCGCCAAAAACCAGCACATCTCCCTCGATGGCGGTGAAATCCTGTATCCAGTCGGAGCCGTGCCCCTCTACCCCCAGATGAAAGAACCTGTCCGCCCCGCCGCCGCCATTGATCTGGTCAAAGCCGTAGCCGCCATTGAGGAAATCATCGCCTGCGCCGCCGAACAGTTGGTCGCCAAAGGCGCCGCCGGTCAGCGTGTCATTGCCGGTGCCGCCGATTACCGTATCGGCGCCGAAATCACCGGTGACCAGATCATCACCGCCGTCGCCGCGCAGCTCGTCGTTGCCATGGCTGCCGTGGATCGTGTCATTGCCGGCACCGCCATAGATCATATCGCGCAGATCGGTGCCATCCTCGCCGCCGACCAGCAGGTCATTGCCGGCACCGCCGATCAGCGTATCACTGCCCGCCCCGCCATAGAGGGTATCGCCCAAAGCAGTGCCTTGCAGCAGATCATCGTCTGCACCGCCGCGCAGCACCAGCGCTGTGGGCGTCTGGGTATTGGGCTCCTGCGGCGTCTGCTTTGTCATACGGACGGGCGTGACAGGTATGGCCTCGGGTGCGGGATCTTCTGATACGGCCGCAGGGGTCTCTGGGGCCACAGGGTCCTCTACAACAGATGCAATAACAACAAGTTCGACAACAGTCTCCGGCTCTGGTGGCAGCGGTATCACAGGCGGCGCTACGCTGACGGCACTGCTGGACAGCACCTCTGCCGTGCCTTGCCCATCGGTATAGGTGATGCGCACGGCAAGGTCCTTGCCTGCATCCTGCGCCGTGATGCTGTGGGTCCGGGCCATGGCCCCCTCGATCACCGCACCGTCGCGCAGCCATTGATAGCCAAGGCTGCCAAGCCCGTCCGCATCGGCCAGCGCGGCTGTATTTGCGGCCAGCATCTGCCCCTGGGCAGCAGTGTCTGACACGGTCACACTGCCCGTAGGCGCATCATTGATGTTGCGCACAGGGGTGGTGACTGTACTGGTCACCTGCGCCAGCCCGCTGGCAGTGCTATACTGTGCCACCACAGAAATCTGCGCGCCCACATCGGCCTGTACCGGCAGATAGGTGGTGCCGCCTGCCCCGCCGATCACCGCACCGTCGCGCAGCCAGATGTAGCCCGCCGCTTGGGTGACGGGCACACCGAACAGATCCGTCATGCCTGTAAACGATGCGGTCAGGACGCCGTCTTGCACAGCTTCCCCGCCCAGCGTGATGTCGGCCTGTACGGGGGCGATGGTGCCTTGCAGATAGATCTCGCCGCCACCGCTCAGACGCACATGCTTGAGGGTGTCCCCGCCACTGACAGAGATGCTTGCCCGTAGGCCCGCATCCAGCAGCGTCAGATCCAGCGCATCGCGCCCGAATTCGAAATCATAGACCGTGTCGCTGCCCATGCCCGGCTCCAGCACGATCCGGTCCGCGCCCTCGCCGCCGCGGATTGAATCGTCGCCAGGCCCGCCGCGCAGGGTATCATTGCCCGCCCCGCCCAGCAGGAAGTCACTGTCCGCGCCCCCGCGCAGAAAATCATCCCCCTCCTGCCCGAAGAGCGTATCACTGCCCGCATTGCCAAAGAGCGTGTCATTGCCGGTACTGCCTTGCAGCTGGTCATTGCCGGCACCGCCCTCGATGCGGTCATGACCTTCTTGTCCAAAGACCGTATCATCGCCACTGCCCGCCAGAATGGTATCGTCGCCTGTCCCGCCCTGCACCTGATCGTTGCCGCCCAGGCTCTCGATCCGGTCGTCCAGTATGGTGCCGAAAATCAGCTCTCCCGCCTCGGTGGCCACGGGGGGCTGTGTGCCTTGTGTCGCAAAACCTGCGATCTCGTAGCCGATATCGGCCAGCATCGCGAGATCCAGCGCGCCCGGCAATTTGCGCAGACCCGTTGTGCTGACGGGATCCAGCAGCACATCGTCATGGCCGTGTCCTTCGGCCACATGCGCGCCGTCATGCTCCAGCGGGATGGGCGCGCCGCCGTTGGCTGCCACCGCGTTGGGCCCTTCAAAGCCGTGGTGGTCCACCCAAGCCGCAAAAGCGCCAGAGGTGCCGATGCCCAGCACATGCCCGATCTCGTGCAGCACAGTGGTCAGCAGATCGTTCTTGCCCGGTGTCGGTGCGTCCAGCCTCAGCCCCCAGTTTACATTCGGGTCCAGCACGATGACGCCTGCCCAAGGCTCAAAATCGGTGACGGCCCCCCCGTCCCTGAAATCATCGCTGATGCGCGTGCGAAAGATATCGCCCTCGGCGTCGGTCCCCGCAAAACCGCCCCGCCCCAGCGAAGGCAGATCACGCGCGCCCATGAAGATCAGCAGATCGTCGATGTCTTCTTCCAGCACAATCGTCTCGCGCCGGCCCGAGACCGACGGATTGGAGATGGTAAAGCTGGTGCCTGCGGCCACATCTTCGAATTCGTCCCCGATGAGGCCCGACCATATTTCGGCAGCGCGGTCCATCACGGCGCGCACAGCCGGATCATCGTAGAAACCCAAAGGGTCAAAACGATAATCGAAGGCAATGCTGAAACTCATGCAGCAGGTCTCCTCACACGCGCCGTTTACGGGACAAATGATGCACAAATGTCCCCGTCCGGCGCGTGCCGGGACACCCGTTGATCCCGCAGACAGCAGCGCCTGTGGACTCTTGCAGAGGTCTGTTACACCTGCAAAACGGGGTTAATTGAGGGCCAGAACCGGGTGAATTCTGGCCTTTATGTGTTTTTGGCGTCTCGCCGTCAGATCTCAGCCAATCAGACCCTAGGCCGTCAGATCAAAGACATCGCCGCCGATCTGGAGGTTGATCTGATCCTGCCCGTCGCCGTCCACCAGCGCCCAGATGATCTGGCCTGTGGGCCGGTAGATCACAAAGGCCTCGTCGATGCTTGCATCGCCTGCACTCGGTGTGGTGGCCACGTTGATCTGGAACTGGGCGCGGGTGGCCGCTGCGTTGCCAAAGACCAGCACATCGCCCTGCGCAGCGGAATAATCCTGGATCCAGTCGGAGCCGTGATCGCGGATGCCGAGGTGGAAGAAATCATCCGCACCATTGCCGCCATTCACACGGTCAAAGCCAAAGCCGCCGTTGATGAAATCATCCCCGTCGCTGCCAAACAGCACATCGCCAAGCGCACCGCCGGTCAGCACATCATTGCCCGTGCCGCCAATCACCGTATCCGCACCAAAGCCGCCCGAGATTACATCATTACCCGCATCGCCGCGCAGCTCGTCGTTGCCGTAGCCGCCATCAATGGTGTCATTGCCGTCCCCGCCAAAGATCACATCGCGCAGGTCGTTCTGGGAGGTGCCGCCAAAGATCAGATCGTTGCCGTCACCGCCGGCTAGATTATCGCCACCACTACCTCCATCAATTGTATCGTTGCCGGCACCACCGTTTATTGTGTCAAAACCCTCACCACCAGACAAAAGATCATTACCGGAAAATCCAGAAATAATATCAGGTCCTCCTAAGCCAAAGATAGCGTCTGTGCTGTTTGTTCCAGAAAGAATATCTCCTACCGCAGATCCCAAGATAGAGCTGTCAAGAATAGTAGCTTCGAACAGACTGTCAGAGGCTCTCGTTCCCAATTGCGATGGAAACGGTGGGACAATCCGGAAAAAATAGCTTTCCGCAGCTTCGAACGAGGTATCGGGAATGATCGGAACACTCACCTCCGCTCGGGTGATACCGGGTTCAAAGACGACAGTTCCTGATGTTGCAATGAAATCGACGCCTGAAATTGCTGTATTGCTGGAGGTCTCATAAGCGACCTCCAGCCTTTGTTGTGCGGGCCGCGACAGCTCAATGATGAAATTTGTGGCACCTGCACCATCTGCGTCAAGTTCCGTTGTTACGGGCGCTGCAACGAAAATTGTACGCGGCTGAAATGCGCCATCATCATCTAGGATCCAGCCGATTTCGCGCAGCTGGTTTGCATTGCCCGCCAGTGCTGCATTCAAAGGGTTGGAAAGCTCAAGCATGAATGCTTCGTCGATTTCCGCCTCCCCAAAGCCGTTTTCCTCGGGGTCGAATCTAACCTCAAGACGTGTCGTTCCCGGCTGAAAAGTCAGCGTCCCAGACCGAGCATTGTAGTCATCATCTGCCGCGGAAGCGTTTCCCGAAACTGTACGAAAATCAACAGAAATAACCTCATTTGACCGATCTGATAGCCTGACTGTAAAATTAAGATTGATATCATTGTAGCGATCATTCTCAGTAGCCGCAGCACCTTGCAGTGAAATTGTGGGGATTCCATCCCCCGCATCATCATCCAGAACTATCGCTCTGCCTTCACGCCCAAATGCACCGCTACCAATCCCTTCAATCGGCTCAACACTTAAAAAGAAATGTTCATCGCGTTCAACAGTGCCGTCACCTGAAACCGGAATACTCACAGTCGCACTCGTTTGCCCTGCAAGAAATGCGATCTGACCTGACATGGCAGTATAATCACTGCCCGCAGTGGCAGTGCCATCCCGTGTCGTATAGTCCAGCGATACATCGGTTTCAAACGGGCGAGAGATGTCAACGCTAAACGTGGCGAGCTTTGGGCCGCTGTCGCCTTCTGTGATCAACGGGTTTGATACGTAAAGTGCGCGAGGTTCTAAAAACCTATCTTCATCAAGCAACCAGCTCGTTGCACGTATGCTGAGCTCACCAGTGTCTAGAGTTGCATTTCGAGGGTCAAACAGCTCAATTATTATTGGTCGATCAACATTTGCAAAACGGTCATCATCAGACCCGACCTGCTCAAGAACCTTTACAGTTTCTCCAGGCGCAAATGTCAGTGAGTGACTTCTATAGAAACTAGTATTCAAGTTTCCTGAAACATTTGCATCGAGATAACGGTAATTAACAGAAATCGATTCGACGGAAGGCGCTGAAAGCTGGATGGTGAAAGAAGTTTCATCATCCTCTGAACGCGCAGTTCCGCTCACGCTGATAATTGAAGTCATGGTGGTTTCCTTATCGCGAGCCCGTTCAGGCTGATGGGCTGCATTAAATTATAATTTTGTCAATTAACTTGGATTGGGCAGCCAGACTGACAGTCTGGTTTCAAGCCTCCAAACTTGGGAAGCTCATGGATATATTCATGTTTAATAAAACTCGGCCTTTGCACAGCTTGTCAATAAAATTGTCAGCGTCAATGTGTCTGCCTATCCCTGAATCCAGACGTTTTGAAAAGAATTCAGGTCAATGAGATATGCACCAATACCCAAAATTGCTCATCGTGAGCATGATGGCTTAACTGCCCCCCTAAAATATAAAATCATCCTGATCCAGATCTGCCGCCTCGATGCGGGTCCCGTCGGCATTGACCAGACGGATTTCCTCACCCTCGAAACGGATGGTGGCGCCGTCGCCCCGGCCTCTGATTTGCAGGTCCGAGATGTGATAGAGCATGCCCCAACCTGTCAGATCGATCTTGTCCACGCCCACTTCGAAATCATCGATCCGGTCGGCGGTGCCATCGGCGACAAATACAAAGGTATCGGCCCCGCTGCCCCCTGCCAGCCGGTCCTCGCCGCGCCCGGCGTGGATCACATCGTTGCCGGCACCGCCCGACAGGCGGTCATTGCCGCTGCCGCCCAATATCATGTCGTGACCCGCCGTGCCGGTGTACTGGTCCGCGCCGGAGGTGCCGGTCCAGCGGGTGCCCAGATCCTCCAGCGACAGGCTCAGCTCTGCCAGACCGCCATCACCGGCACTGGCCACAAAGACCTTCACCTCAGAGCCTGTCAGATGGGTGGTGATGCCGGTGATGGTGCCGATGTTCCACTCCAGTGACTGGACCGCGTTCATGTGGTGAAAGAAGGTGCCGCCGGGCAGCAGCTCGAACATCGACAGGCCACCGTCGGTGCCGCCCAGGATCACGAAATCACGCCCCTGTGCGGCAAAGGTATCGACGGCGGCCACGCCCGCAAAGCGGGTATCGCGGTCGTCAATCTCCACATCGGCCATAAAGAACACACCCTGCGGATTGAGGCGCACCGCGACCAGCGTACCGCTCTGGGTGGCGACGCCGATCAGATAGGTCTGGCCGCCCACCTCCAGCGCGGTCAGATCCGCAAGGCCGCTGGACCACAGCCCGTCGCGCGTGCCGATGCTGTCCACCATGCGCAGGCTGCCATCACTGCCGACGCTGTAGCTGGTCATCCCGCTCTCGGAGGCGGAGGTGGCCACGATATACTGCGCACCCCCCACCGCCACCGCGACCGTCTGGGAGACATGGGCCACATGGGTCTTGGGGGTGTCACGCACGCCGTCTGTGCGCGTGACGGTGGTGTCGTTGCCCATGCGGTAGAGGCTGATGCCATCACCGCCGCGATCGGTGCCCACCAGCCAGTCGCGCCCGCCCATGGTGAAATGGCTCATTTCCGTGGCCTGCACTGCCGCACCGCTGTCCAGACGCAGCACGGCAGGCGAGGCCAGCGTGCCCGCACTGCTGATCTGTTGCACGCTGACCTGTGCGGTTATCCGGTCAAAGCCCAGCAGCAGATCGCGCGCGCCGCGCTCAAGCGCCAGCCCGCCCGACACCATCACGGCCCCGCCCTCGTGCAGATCCCAGTCCAGCTCGCGCACGCTGAAGGCGTTGCCGCTGCCGATTCCGATGCGGCTGACCGCGCCGCTCGCCTCGGAGCCTGCAAACAGCCAGTCCTGATTGCCCAGTGTCACCACCTCAAGCAACGATATACTTGTCAAACTGTAGTCATCCGGCGCCGCGATAAATCCTGTCAGCCGAAATCCGTCCATGCCGTATCCCCCAAAGATACGCCCCCGCAGGCAGAGATGCAGGGGCGCCGGGGCACCGCAGGGCGCGCAATTGCGGCGCTTCGGCGGCTCTTGTTTCCAATCTATGCCGGATTTGTGTCAAACCTACGGGATATGTACCGGAATATGCAGCAGAATGCGGCCTGAGGGTCACAGATGGCAAAACGCGACAAACTGTTTGGGCCCTTGAATAGATATTTTTTATATTTGAGGTATAAAGCCTCAAAAAAGGCATCAAGGCAGTCCACAAACAGCGCCACATTACGCAGCGTGCATTAGTCCGGATATGGAAGCCATATCCGCCAGTGTCTGTGTGCACAGGGCACAGGGCACAGGGCACAGGGCACAGACGCGCTTATGGTGTATTGAAAATATTGTGTTGCATATAATTTTTGAAGGAAAAACAAATGGTTACGAGAAACGGCACCGCTTCAAACGACAGTCTTCTCGGAGGCAACACCACCGATGATATTCTCAACGGGCTGGGCGGCAACGATCTGTTGACCGGATTGGGCGGGGCTGACCTGCTCAATGGCGGTGCGGGCAATGACCGCCTGATCGGGGGCGCGGGCACCGATACGCTGGACGGCGACGCAGGCTTTGACGCGGTATTGTATGACCGCGAGGGGGGCACCGGCGGTGTCACGGTCGATCTGCAAGCAGGCACTGCGCGCGATACCTTCGGCACCTTCGATGTGCTGCGCAACATCGAAGTGGTCTACGGCTCGACGCGGGCGGATATGCTCACGGGGTCGGCGGGCAATGATCTGCTCTACGGGCGCGGTGGCAACGATGTGATCAACGGGGCGGGCGGCAACGATACGCTGGTGGGCGGTGCGGGCAACGATACGCTGGATGGCGGCGATGGCCTCGACCAGGTCGCCTATTTCCGCGAGACAGGCACCCGCGGTGTCACCGTCAACCTGCAAGCAGGCACTGCCACCGATACCTTCGGCAATACGGACCGGATCCTCAATGTAGAGCATGTTCTGGGCACCGATACCCATGACCGGCTGATCGGTTCCAACCGGATCACGAACGACCGCCTGTTCGGCCGCGACGGGGATGATTTTCTGGACGGGCTGGATGGCGACAACCTGATCTTTACCGGTAACGGCAACGATACAGTGCAGATCGGCACCACGCTGTTCGATGCGCGCGACACCGTCGTGATCGACGGGCGCGGCACCAAGACCATCACCGGCACCGGCTCCGAGGGCACAAACTACGGCCACCACATTGTGTTCCGCACGGATTCTGCCGTGACCGTAAACCTTGCCACCGGCATTGCCACTTCCGCCGGCATGCGCACCGATTTCAGCGGTGGCCTGCATTTTCTGGAGGTCAACGGCTCGGCTTATGACGATCTGCTGATAGGGGGCAACCCGCGCCACAACGAGCTGGAATGGTTCGTGGGCATGCAGGGCAATGATACAATCAACGGCGGTGCGGGCACCGGCGATACAGTCGTCTATCAGGACGAAGTGGCGATCGGCCAGCTGAACTACCAGACCGGCCAGATGGAGCGGGGCACGCAGGGCGTGAGTGTGAACCTTGCCGCCGGTTTCGCCATCGACAGTTTTGGCGACCGCGACACGCTGATCAACATCGATCAGGTGCATGGCACCATCTTTGCCGACAGCATCATCGGCGGTGCCGATGACAATGATTTCTGGGCGCTGGCGGGCGCTGACACCGTTGATGGCGGCGCGGGCTATGATGCGCTGCACTACGGCGAGGATCTGCTGACCGAGGGCGGCACACGCGGAATTGTGGCCAATCTGGCGACCGGCATCATCATCGACGGCTTTGGCGACCGCGACACCGTGCGCAACATCGAGGCGGTCTATGGCACCGGCTTTGGCGACCAGCTGACGGGCGACAACGGCGAGAACCGTCTGGTGGGGCTGGGGGGCAACGACACGATTAGCGGTGCGGGCGGCAACGATATCCTGCTGGGCGGTGCCGGCAGCGACAGCATCAATGGCGATGGCGGCGACGACGAAATCTGGGGCGGTGCCGGCACCGATACCCTGGACGGCGGCGCGGGTCAGGATCTGGTACGCTACCTTGATGCCACCGGTGCGGTTACGGCGAACCTGACCACCGGCGTGGTGCGCGACGGCTTTGGCAGCACTGACACGCTGCGTAACATCGAGGATCTGCACGGCTCTTCCAACAACGACGCCATCACCGGATCGGGCGGCGACAACCGCCTGTTCGGCTTTGGTGGCAATGACGTGATCAACGGCGCGGGCGGCAGTGACGTGCTGCTGGGCGGCGAGGGCAACGACAGCATCAACGGCGGCACCGGCGACGACGAGATCTGGGGGCAGGCAGGTGCTGACACGCTCGATGGGGGGGCCGGCACCGACATCGCGCGCTACCGCGAGGACGCGCGCGGTGTGCGTGTGGATCTGGCCGCAGGCACCGCCACCGACGGCTCGGGCAGCACCGACACGCTGCGTAACATCGAAAACGTCCACGGCTCGGAGCATATGGACACCATCACCGGCGACAGCGGCAACAACCGCTTGTTCGGATTTGCCAGCGATGACAACATCGCAGGGGGGGCCGGCGCCGATATCCTTCTGGGCGGCACCGGCAACGACAGCCTGTCGGGCGGCGATGGCGATGACCAGCTCTGGGGCGAGATCGGCACAGACACCATCGACGGGGGGGCAGGTACGGGTGACATGGTGCGCTACCTCAATTCCACCTCCGGCGTTGTGGTCGATCTGGTCACCGGCACCGCCTCTGACGGGCTCGGCTATACCGATACGCTGCGGAATATCGAATATGCCCATGGCTCCAATTTCAACGACATGCTGCGCGGCGACGCGGCTGCCAACCAGCTCTTCGGCTTTGACGGCAATGATACGCTGCTGGGCGGCGAGGGTGACAATGATGTGCTTTCGGGCGGTGCGGGCGGCGATACCTACATCTACCGTGCCGGTGACGGGCGCGACACTGTCAATGATCTGGGCGCTGCCGCAGGCGGCATCGATACGGTGATCGTGGAGGGGTATCTGGCTTCGAACGCCGAATTTTTGCTGCGCGGCACGGACGAGCTGGTGATTGACTTCGGCCTTCAGGGCGAGGGGCGCGATGTGCTCGCACTGGTCAACAGCTATGCGGGCACCCATGCGGGTGCGATCGAACGGGTGCAGTTTGCCGATGGGGCCACCTTTACCATGGCCCAGCTGCGCGGCCTTGTGGGCGATCTGCGCACAGAGACCGACAATACCGCATCGATCAACAATGACGTGATGAGCGTGACATCGGGCAATACCGTTCTGGACGGTCTGGCCGGGAATGACATCATCAGCGGGCGCGAAACCGATGACAGGCTGTCAGGCGGTGCTGGCAATGATACACTGCGGGGCAACGCGGGTGACGATACGCTGGAGGGCGGTGCCGGCAATGACCTGATGGTGGGCGGCAGCGGTGCAGACCGCTTTGTGATCGGTGCCGGCATGGGCCGCGACACGGTGAGTGATTTCCAGTTCGGCACCGATGCGCTGGATGCCTCCTCGCTGAGTGCGGCGCAGATCGCGGGCATCACCCAGACCCGGGTGGCAGGCGGTCTGGAGGTCCTGTTGCACGACCGCAGCAGCATCCTGCTGCAAGGCAACATCGGTGCAGGCATCAACACCCTCACCGTTACCGGCGCCGAGACAGAGGATGCCACCCTGACGGCCACCCTCACCGGCGTCACGAGCCTGTTCGGTGTGCAGCCCGCCAGCACGACCTACCAGTGGCAGCGGGACGGGCAGGCGATCAGCGGCGCCACCGGTCAGGACTATGTGCTGACGCAAGACGATGTCGGGGAACAGATCACCGTGCGCGCGGCATTTGGCCCCAATGCCATCACCAGCCGCGCCACCGGCCCCATCGCAAACCTCAACGATGCCCCCTTGGGCGATCTGGTGGTCAGCGGCACCGCCACAGAGGACCAGACCCTGTCGGTCAGCACCGCAGGGATCACCGACGAGGACGGGCTGGGCAGCTTCAGCTACAGCTGGCTGCGCAGCGGCGAAAATATCGCGGGTGCAACAGCCCCGAACTATACCCTGACACAGCAGGACGTGGGCCGCTTTATTACGGTCGAGGCCCGCTATACCGATGGCACCGGCACGCGTGAGGTGCTGGTCTCCGGCCAGTCGGGGCCGGTGGCAAACGTCAATGATCCCGCCAGCGGCAGCCTCATTCTGGGCGGCGGGCTGGCCATTGGCCAGACACTGACCTTTGATCCCGCGATTGCGGATGCAGACGGGATCGGCGCGCTGACCTACCAGTGGTTCCGCGACGGTGTGGCTGTCAGCGGCCAGACCGGCACCACCTATGTGCTGGGCACGGCCGATGTGGAAAAAGAGATCTATGTGCGCGGCACCTTCACCGACGGGCAAGGCACCGTAGAGACAGTCCGCTCTGCTACGGTAGAGCTGCCGCGTGCGCAAACGCCAGTTACGCCTGTGGAACCCGTCACCCCTGTGGAACCGGAGCCGCCGGTCACGACGCCTGTGGTGCCCGTTACTCCTGTGGTGCCCGTTACTCCTGTGGTGCCCGATGCGGGCCTCACGCTGTCAGGGGATGCAGGCAACAATACCCTGCGCGGTGGTGAAGGCGATGACCGCATCTCGGGCGGTGCGGGCAATGACCTGCTGGTGGGCAGTGGCGGCGATGATACGCTGCTGGGCGGCGACGGTGTCGATACCCTCAACGGGGGCGATGGCGACGATGTGCTGACCGGCGGCACCTCCGTCAATGATCTGCGCGATGTGATCTATGGCGGCAATGGCAATGACGTCCTCGATGGCGGCTACGGCAACGACGAGCTGCGCGGCGATGCGGGCGATGACAACATCTCGGGCGGCTTTGGTGCGGATACGCTGATCGGGGGGGCGGGCAATGATACGCTCTCGGGCGGCGCACTCGGTGATCTGCTGTTTGGCGGGGATGGCAATGATTTCATCAACGGCGGCTTTGGCTCTGACCGTGTGAACGGTGGCGCGGGGGCGGATACGTTCTTCCACCTCGGCATTGCCGATCACGGCTCCGACTGGATCCAGGACTACAACGCTGCGGAGGGCGATGTGCTGGTCTTTGGCAATGTCGCGGCCACGCGCGACCAGTTCCAGATCAATGTCGCTACAACGCTGGATGCAGGCGATGCAGGCATCGACGAGGCCTTTGTGATCTTTCGCCCCACCGGCCAGATCATCTGGGCGCTGGTGGATGGCAACGGGCAGGATCAGATCAACCTCCAGATCGGCGGCGATGTCTTCGATCTGACCGCCTA
>Ga0222647_1000660_pt1 | contig 13536 bp, 10 predicted proteins | sample AntAcemetagen333_FD_179864 | JGI IMG/M metagenome (GOLD analysis project Ga0222647, IMG submission 179864) | Saline water microbial communities from Ace Lake, Antarctica - #333 | ecosystem: Environmental > Aquatic > Non-marine Saline and Alkaline > Saline | place: Antarctica: Ace Lake...
AAGAAAAATAAGAAAATGTTAAAAGACTATATATATGTATGTAATTATATGCTACGCTACTCAAAATATATTCTTAAAGATTTGCAAAATAGTTATAAAGAATGATGTTAAATAAAATGAGTACATAATTAATTTATTCCAAGAATATATAGAAAAGTTTAAAAGTTATAGAATTATAAAATTATGTACTCAAATTGATTGTTAAAGATTCGCAAAATAGTTATTAATAATGCTACTTAAGGAAAATGATTAGCGTAGCGTATAATCTTTTTATTTGGTGAATATTATAGAAAATGTTAAAAGACTATATATATATATAATTATGTGCAATGCTACTCAAATTGTATTCTTAAAGATTTGCAAATAGTTATAAATAATGATGTTAAATAAAACGAGTAGCACATAATTAATTAATTTTAAGAAAAATGTTAAAAGTTATAGAAATATATAATTATGTGCAATGCTACTCAAATTGTATTCTTAATAACAATATATAATATATAATTGTTCTATTATTTTTTTATTACTTTTAAAATTGATAAAAGTTATTTTATAATATATTATCCACTAAACCGTAGGTGTATCACTAAAACTAACTAGTGAAGAAAAACTTATAGCAAACGCTCTTAAGCGACGCGACGCGTTCAACGCAAAACCCAAGAAACCAATCAACTAACTAACAAGATGACTTCCAATGGTAGTTATTTATTCTGTAAGACAAAAGTTTCAACACCCGGTATATCAGTTATTGGTATTGTTGATGAGATACCGAAGAATTTCAACAATACCCTTGAGTATTACAAATATGTATATTTCTCTAATGAAAAGCTTTTTGTTATGGAGAGTTATCTTGATAAAAACACTGCACGGATTAACAACAACTTCATTGGTCCAAATACATATGCTATTACGATTGATCAGTTTAAGGCTTTGATTATCAATACTAATGACCATTTTGACAAAAAAAAAGAGAATAAAGAAGAATATGGATATATATATTGTATGACCAAAGAGTCCACTCCCGACATCTTCAATATCGGTTTTACAACTGATACACCATTAACATTGTTGAAAAAAGCAAATAATAGCACACGTAAAAAGACCAAAGGTATGCGTTTTAAACTAGGCTTTTATAAATATGTTTCTTTCCCTCGTGAGAAAATTTATGCTATCAAGAAACAACTTAAACAAAAAACTTCTGGTATGAATAAAAACTTCACTCGTCCAGACACATACGCAATCAACATTCGCGACTTTAAAGATTTGTTCGCCGATGTTGATGATTATTATGACAGTAGCGATGCATCATCCGGTACCGACTGCGAAGGACTTTAAATTATTTACTTAATCCCATATATTAATATTTGTTATCTATTTTTATATTTTTTATATTACATTAAAATAAAAGACTATATATATTATGTATATTCTTTTTGTCCTTCTTGAATTTTTAATATCGGTATATGCCGCTTATTTATCCTTCTCGTGTAGCAATCAACAAACTGGTACGTTTTCCCAAATATTATTTACTTTATTAGCATTCTTATTAGGACCCTTTTATTTAATATACTATTTTTTCACCAATTATTTAACTGGTGGTTGCAAATAAATTATACACCCTTTTTTTTCATAATATATTTTTACTACTTAAAGAAAAACATATACATTATCTAAAAAATATAATTATTTCATATTTCGCCCGCATTAAAAATATAAAGTATTTACATTTCGCCCACATTAGAATATAAAGTATTAGTATTATAATATAAATTATTTGCATTAAAAATATAAAATATTCATATTTCGCCCACGTTAGAATATAAAGTATTAGTATTATAATATAAATTATTTGCATTAATAATATAAAGTATTTACATTAAAAATATAAAGTATTTGCATTAATAATATAAAGTATTTACATTAAAAATATAAAGTATTTGCATTAAAAATATAAAGTATTCGTATTATAATATAAATTATTTGCATTAAAAATATAAAATATTCATATTTCGCCCACGTTAGAATATAAAGTATTTGCAATTCGCCCACATTAGAATATAAAGTATTAGTATTTAGTCAGTATTAGATTATAAAGTATTAGTATCAAACAATTTATTTTAAAACCCAATTAATTTCCTCAACGTATTTATCATTTAGATTTGAAATTATCATTTTGTGTTTTCTCCATTCTATTCCTATCTTTCCCATACGTTCTTTATTTTTTATCCCAGGATACATATCCATTATAACACTTTGCATATTTTTGAAGAATATATTATACTTTGATAATATTACAAACCTTTTTTGTTCTTCTTTTTCGCGATTTAATTTATTTATCAATATCATTTGTGTTTTTAGAATACTTTTTTGTTCATTTTTTATATATATCTCTTATTTTATCATTGATATAGCATATTTAAAAAAAAATAAATTTATTACTATATAAATACTTTTAATTATAAAAATATATATAAAACATCATATATCAAACATCATATATATATTTTCACTATTCCTCCCTAACTATACTTATTGGTTATGTATGCTATCATGGCATTGTGTTTTCTCCATTCAATACCGATCTTAACCATTCTTTCATTGTTCTTTATGTCTGGGTACATTTCCATTATACGTTTTTGATATTCTCTCACGAAAATGTTATACTTTGTTAATATAACAAACCTTTCTGTATCATTATCCTTTTCTTCTACAGATGGTTTATTATTTTCTATACCTATTTTTATAGCTTTCTTTCTTTCTTCTATAGCTGTGCTTATACTTTTTATATTTTCATTTTTTGCTATTTTTATTACTTCTTTCGCTTTAGATATATCATCTTTCGCTTTCTTAACTGCTTCTTGTTCTATGTCTTTCGCTTTCTTAACTGCTTCTTTTTCTACATCTTTCGCTTTCTTAACTATTTCTTTTTCTACAGCTTTAGCCTTCTTTACTGCTTCCTTTTCTTCCTCTTTCGCTTTCTTTACTGCCTCTTTTTTTATAGCTTTATCTCTTTGTATTGCCTCTTTTTCTTGTTCTTTTCTCATCTTAATATAATACTTTTCTATCAAAACAATATCGCGATATTCTTTATCGACTGATAACAGTTTAATAAGTATCTCGCTTGTGGTGCTTTTTGGTTTAACAGATGACGTCATTTAACTTTTTTTCTTATTCAGATTCTTTGTTTCGTGTTTATTTTTATTCTTCTTGTTTTGGTGGATAATATTTTTTTAAATTTATCCTATCATTTTTTAACCTTTTTAAAAAATATCTTTACATTTTTATCCGTGTCATCTTTTTCATATTTTAAATAATATATTAATTAAGGAAAATATTTACGAATATTTCGCAAAATGCAATCTTAAATATTTCTAATAATGGTAATAAACAAAATGAGAAGCGTAGCGTATAATCTTTTTATTTTAAGATAATGTAGAAAAGTTAAAAGGTTATAGACATATACTATTATATATTCCCTATTATTTGTGAAATAGTTATACATAATGCTAATTAATGAAAATGAGAAGAGTTATAGATATAAAAGATTATGTACTCAAATCGTACCCTTAAAGATTAGTGAAATAGTTATAAAGAATGCTACTTAAGGTAAATAGTACATAATTATTTTATTTTAAGAATATTATAGAAAATGTAAAAAATTATAGAAATAAAAGATTATGTACTCAAATCGTACCCTTAAAGATTAGTGAAATAGTTATAAAGAATGCTACTTAAGGGAAATGAGTACATAATTATTTTATTTCAAGATTATTTAGAAAATGTAAAAAGTTATAGAAATAAAAGATTATGTACTCAAAATCTATTCTCAAAGTTTCGCAAAATAGTTATAAAGAATGATAACGAATGAAATGAGTACATAATTATTTTATTTCAAGATTATTTAGAAAATGTAAATAGTTATAGAAATAAAAGATTATGTACTCAAAATCTATTCTCAAAGTTTCGCAAAATAGTTGTTTAGAATGATGTTAAATAAAATGAGTACATAATTATTTTATTTCAAGATTATTTAGAAAATGTAAATAGTTATAGAAATATATAATGCTACTTAAGGGAAATAGTACATAATATTTTTTTTATTAGATTATTTAGAAAATGTTTTATACAAATAAATTATTATCTTCTCAATAAACCTTTGCTATAGTTTTATTAATTATAATACGTTATAACATACATATAATTATTATATTTTTATAATTCATAATACAACTATATTAATAGTTATTTAATTCACACCATTTTTAAGTTCTGTTTTTCATTATCATAAAAATTGATCCCTTTGTTATTTCTATATATTATGACTTTCATTTCAACTATCTTATTTATCAATCTTTTAGCATTAAATATTGATAAACAAAATTACACCAATCGTCCTAAAAATTGTTCTAATACTCTTTATCTTCGCAATTCTACCAATACCATTTTTCGCAATAATACATCAATTAATATCATTTTAACCAATAAAATTGAAGAATATAATAAAATTATCTTGAATTCTTCTATCAATAGATATAATCATATTTTTGATAAGAAAAATGACACTGAATATAAAAATACATTAATGTTTAATACTCTAAAACTTTTGATTGCTAAATATATCGTATTCTAATTATCCTAAAACTTCTTTAAATATATTTATTTTTTTACATTAAAATTGATAACAGTTATAAATATAATAATTACCACCCAAACAATAAATTGTATCCATAGATATTCCACAAAAAACCAATACGATAATAATGCCCAACTAAACATTTATAACATCTTCACTTGTGTTAATATCAAAAATTTCATAAATGACGATATGGTTTCTATTCTTGAAGAAGGTAATATACACTATTTTGAACTCCATTGTGTCAAAATATGTTGTTCCATTAGACGATATTTATTTGATTCATCATACTATTAATAATGACGAGTCTTATCTTCTTGACAAATCAGATTCCAAAATATTCTATCTTGGAAAATACACGGTCAATGGACGCAGATGGGTATATAAATGTGAAATAGATGATTATATATCCATTATCGAAAAAAATTAAGATTTATTATAGATATAACATTTGATGAAAGAAAAAATGCCATATATAGCCTTATATTTTTCTAAACAATTTATTTATTATCTCATTTTTTAAAAGTTTATTATTACGATATTCTTCTCTATCTTTTTCTTTATTTATTATATTATAACTTATTTCCGGTGTAATAGCCTTTTTTTTTAAATCATATTTTTTACATAGTCTAATATATTTATAATCTAATAACATTTCATACATCGATATTGTCTCTAAAAATGTTAGATGTTTATTCTTATTTTTAATATATATTATAAAGTCTTTCTTCTCTTTATCGTTTTTTATAACAATGTATTCACACTTCTTTATTTTATTACATAAATATGATAACTTAAACGCATCATCTTTATTACAGTTATGACATCCACATCTATTTTCTAAAAATATTTCAAAGTCTTTTCTTCTCTTTAATACAGATAATCTCAATTTGTATAATATTAAAAATATTGACGGTGTTAAAGAAATACATAATACAATATATAATGCTATATATAATGCTTGAAAATATATCATTTATTTATTCTTATAATAAATAAATCATTTTTTAAAATATACCTAAACACCCATTATTATTTTTAACATTTTTTCATTCTCTTTTTTATCATTTGACGATACATCTATTATATCATAGGCTATATCATTATCCATCTCTCCCGACAAATTACATATTGGACATTTATATTTCGGTAATAGTTCTCCATTTCCATCATATAATATACCTTCTATACATTTCCTACACATACATTTATGACCACATCCAAATGTATATGTCGCTTTTTTACTATTACATATTATACAATCATCATCCGCTATTGCTAATTTTAATACTCTTCCTCTCATTCCCAACAATACATTTGAATATTTCAAATATTTATCACGATTTATTTTTTTATTTTTATTTATAAAATATTTATATTCTTCTTCGTTTTTCACATTTACTTCCTTTTTATTTATAAACATTTCATATATTTTTGGATAATTATCTTCTAATAATTTTTTGAACTCTATTATTGATGATGGTATTTTTTTTAAAATCTCCTTTTTTTCATTTATTGACCTTTTTCGTAATGATACTCTTTTTTCACTTACAGATATATCTCTTACATTTTGAATAATTGGCAAAATCTCTTCATTTACATTTTCAAAATCTGTCTTTATGGGCACATAATTATATTCATAATTAGTATTTTTATCTTCATCGTATCCTATTAGTATTGTAGATGAATCAAATATTTCTATTGGAACTTTATTTTCAATGCTAATCTTTTCATCACAAAATGGACATTTCTTTGCTATTGTCGCACATTCTTTACACATACACTTATGACAACAATCTTTAAATATATGTGTTGCTTTTTTATTCATACACATAAAGCAATCATTCATTACTATTTCATTTCCTATTAAGTTTTTTCTTATGGTATTGATTTCTTTTACTATTAGAAAATACCCACCTTTACTATCTATAAAATTACTATATTCTATATTTATATTGTTTAACTTATCTGATATAAATGTATGATGCTTGCTTAATACATCTTCTTCATCTACAAATTCATCATTTTTGAATACATCATATAATAATGGATAATTATCTATTATTAACTTATCTATCTCATTTTTATCATATACATTCTTTATTTCTTCACCTGAACCACCTCCTTTTATTCTTTTATAGTCTTTTACATTATATTTTTTATTTTTATATTTAAAATATTCTATACTACTATTTTTTTTCTTATAAATATTTGTATTATTTCCATATAACACTTTTCTACAATTATATTTATAATCTGTATTCATTTGTTATTTATACAATTATTTAAAAAATATTTCTTATTATATTTTAAATATGAAAAAATACAACAATCGCGATTATATCGCAAAACATCCTCGTACAAGATTAAATAATAAATATAATACATCCCCTATACAACCACCTCCGGCACAATATCCACATCAAGTTCCTATACAACCTCAAGTCGCAAAAGAAAGTATGTTCAGTAATATCGCTGGGTCTGTTGTTCAAGGCATCGCATTAGGAACAGGTTCTCAATTGGCTTCAAGAGGTATAGATGCTATTATGGGAACACGTAAAATAGAAATAATAGATACATGTATTCTAGAAAAAGATACATATTTAAAATGTATTAACGCAAATGAAAACGATATTTCACAATGTAAGCATTTATTTGAATTATTGAACAAATGTAAAAATATTTAAAAAAATTATTAAAATGTTTTATTTATTCTTAACTGGTTTAACAACTGGTTTAACTACATCTTTAACATCTGGTTTAACTACCACTTTAACTACATCTTTAACATTTGGTTTAACTTCTGGTTCAACAACAGTTTTAACAACTGGTTTAACTACTGGTTTAACATCTGGTTTAACTACTGGTTTAACTACTGGTTTAACATCTGGTTTAACTACAACTTTAACTTTTCGGAAATCCTTCAATGGTATATATTCTTTATTATGTTTTATATGCTCTAATCTTGAACCTTCCACTTTATAAATACATCTCATTTTACCGAATACCTCTTTTTTTACCTTTGTATTTATACCACCTACTATTCTTTGTACCTTCGACGCCGACGGTTCTCCTCGTCTAAACCTTTCTACAAATTTTAATACGTTATTTATTGTATATAAATATAATGTTTTATAATTATAAAATATATATGGGTTTGCTTCTCCATAATCTCCCTCTCTTAATACCCTATTATTTCTACCCCTTACAGAGTTATTAGCCTCTTTATAACTTCGCAGAACAACCTCTATTACTGGTATTATATTCTCATATTTAATGTTTTCATATTCATACTTATATAAATAATATATATAACTGTATAATTTTTTTACATCTCGTGTTAAATAATACATTCCATTATTATTGATTTCGTAATAATTACTATACCGTTCTACTATATTACTTTCACCTATTCTTATATTATATATATTCTCCTCTTCTAAATACTCTTCTTTACTCTTTTTTATTTTAATATTATTTATTATATTTGTTAATTTTGATATCTCTGTCATTGCTTCTTTTCTATTTTTATTATTTCCAATATCTCGTAAATTTAATAATACATTCAAAAAAGAACTATCAGCATAAATAACACCTTTATCATCTCTGTCTATTATTTTATGATATCTATCAAAATTTGACAAAAATATCATTAAAAACAATAAATCATCACGATTTGATAAATCCGATAGTAACCCATTATTGAACTCTTTATCTGTGTTTCCTAAATCTATTTCAAAAGGTTTCTCTCTCATACTTCTCATCAATAAATACATATAAACTGTATTTGTATTTGTCTCTAACCAATACTCATCTATATCTAATAAGGTTCCTTCATCAATTAACAATAAATTAAATATTACTTTATTCTTATTGCTAAACATCCTAAAGTCTTTAAAACCCCATTTCTCAAACCATTCCCTCCGTTTTTCATATTCTCTATCAGCATCTATCATCCTTTTCTCTTTTTCACTTTCATTTAATAAATCATACATTTTATCTGCTTTTTCTATTTCGTCAGGTGTAAATAACATACTTAAATCTGTTTCTATAAATCTATTCATTGTTATTATTTCCGATATCACACTTCCCCATCTAGACCTTGATTTTGATACATTTCTTCCTCTTTTCCTATTTACTTCTACAGACATATATCAATTACTCTATTGTTTATAAATATATTTTTTATAAAATCATTATACATAATTATACATCATTATAAAAACATTATACATCATTATAAATCATTATAAAAACATTATACGTCATTATACATAATTATAAAAACATTATACATAATTATAAAAACATTATACGTCATTATACATAATTATAAAAGCATTATAAATAAATTATAAATCATTATAAAAACATTATACACCATTACACATCATTATAAAAACATTATAAATAAATTATAAATCATTATACATCATTATACATCATTATAAACACATTATACATAATTATAAAAACATTATACATCATTATAAATCATTATAAAAACATTATACGTCATTATACATAATTATAAAAACATTATACGTCATTATACATAATTATACATCATTATACATCATTATAAAAACATTATAAATAAATTATAAATCATTATACATCATTATACATCATTATAAACACATTATACATAATTATAAAAACATTATAAATAAATTATAAAAGCATTATAAATAAATTATAAAATCATTATAAAAACATTATACATCATTATACATCATTATACATCATTATACATCATTATAAATCATTATAAAAACATTATACATCATTATAAACACATTATAAATAAATTATACATAATTATAAAAACATTATACATCATTATAAATCATTATAAAAACATTATACGTCATTATACATAATTATAAAAACATTATACATAATTATAAAAACATTATACATCATTATACATCATTATAAAAACATTATACATCATTATAAATCATTATAAAAACATTATACGTCATTATACATAATTATAAAAACATTATACATAATTATAAAAACATTATACATCATTATACATCATTATAAACACATTATAAAAACATTATAAAAACATTATACATCATTATAAAAACATTATACGTCATTATACATAATTATAAAAACATTATACATCATTATAAATCATTATAAAAACATTATAAATAAATTATAAAAGCATTATAAATAAATTATAAAATCATTATAAAAACATTATACATCATTATACATCATTATACATCATTATAAATCATTATAAATAAATTATAAAATCATTATAAAAACATCATACATCATTATAAATCATTATAAAAACATTATACATCATTATAAATCATTATAAAAACATTATACATCATTATAAATCATTATAAATCATTATAAAAACATTATACGTAATTATAAAAACATTATACATCATTATAAATCATTATAAAAACATTATACGTCTAACTTTATTGATATTACATTTATTGACTTTTCTAATGTTATACTCATCTCATATCCTTTCCCATTTATTTTACGCGTTCCTCTTCTACTATCGTAATAACGGTTCTCATTCATTCCTATCACATTTCTCCAATATGAATCCCCATTCTCGCTTGCGTCTGTATCTATATATAATATTGTATTGTAAGATATATCTAATATATTTCTATATTTCTATATTTCTTCATAAATATACAAAAGTTCTTTAACAATATTAATGAATATCCTTTATTTTGATAATCATCTTCTATTTCTATTGATAATGTATAAACACCATCTATATTTTTTGTTAATTTGAAATAACCTATCTTTTCTTCTTAAATCATTATTATCGATGATATTGTACTTTAGGATAAACTATTTTTATTCTCATATTCTACAAATGTTTCCATTCTTTCAACTTCATTATTATAAGTTTCCTTGATATAATTTCCTTCGCGATTTAAACTCATTACTTATTATTGCTATATAAAAATATAGGTGTATTTACAACATATATGCCTGCTAAAGTTATTGCTATCTGTGGTGAAAAACGTTCTGGTAAAGATGTTCTTGCTAATTATATTGCACATAAATATGGATATACCAAGTTAGCATTCGCAGACCCTCTTAAAAATATTGTTAAACTTATATTTGACTTTAATGATATTCAAGTTGGTATTGATGAAATTAATTGTAATGGAACAGAAAAAGATACTATTGACGAAAGATGGGGAATATCTCCTCGTCAAGCACTCCAATTCTTTGGAACTGAAATTTTTCAAAATAATATTCAACAATTAATTCCTAATATCAATAAAGACTTTTTCGCAAATTCTTTAATCAATAAAATTAAAGATAATCATACATATGTTATTAGTGATATTCGCTTTTTACACGAATATGAAAAATTAAAAAATTACGACCTCACTATTATTCGCATTTCTAGACCTACGAACTTTTTTAATACCGATAATCATCTTTCGGAACAAGAGTTCAAAAAATTACCATTTGATATTCATATTATAAATGATTCTACTATTCAAAAATATTTTCATAAATATGATCTTTTTCATTTACGTGTTTTAAAGACAAAATATAAATAAATAACATTAATAGATTAATAACATAAATATTATGAATGATAATTTTTCATTCCCTCATATTAATAATAATTTCATTATTATTGGATTAATATTTATAACTTGCTTTCTTGTTATTGCTATTTTATATTTTTTTAAAAATAATCCCAATAAACAACATAACAAGTTAATTGAAAACTTTTTATCCGGTGGAACTGCTACCATTAATTCTTCTAGTCAGTATTCTAGTTCATCACAACCTACCGAACAACTCGGTAAGGATAATGATAAATATAATGGCGAATTCAAATTACGTAATTGTCAAGTTTATTTTGTTGGTGAAGATGATGAAAAAGCTTGTGACGCATTATATAATGATGACCCTTTAAGAACTACTTGTAAATACGAGTTTAAAGACGGTTGGAAAGAAATTGACACCATCACCGCTGATAATCAAACAAATATTATTACTAAAAAAATATACAACAAAGATTATAACAATAAAGTTCATATTGATAATCACAATTATATGACTGCTTGTTTTAAAAATATTGATTCTTCTGACAACAATTTTAAATATAAAGATAATTCTTTTATTATTCACAAAAATATTGGTACAGTTAATAATAAAACTGACTTTAATAATACATTACGTCTTCACGCTGACGGCTCTGTTGGTAATTATATCTCTAAGGTTTTTAATGACTCTACTAACTTTTTAAATAATAATACTAACTTATTAGATTCTATTTGTTCTATTAAATATGATACTATCCCTGACCTTAAAACTTCCTATTATAAATTTAAATTAATTTATATTAATAACGAATGGCTTGTTGATGATTTAAAAGATGTTGTTTTAAATCAAGACCAAACCTCTTTCTCTGGCGAAACACCTTCTACATTTTCTGCTAATGCAGCTTTTGGTATTTATGTTAATTCTTATTCTAATGGTATTGTTAGATTTTCTGTCTTTAAATCTTCTAATATTCCCGATATTAATGTTCAAGTTTATAGATTTAAATATAACTATCTATGTGATGGGCAAATTTTAAAATACAGTAATGATATTAATACTTCTATGTTTCTTGAACAAATTTTTGACAATACCAATACTGATGAACTTTCTCCTTTGACATTTGATTTAGCCTTTCCCGAAACTCCGGAAAGCAGGAACTTTTGGACTGATATTAACTTTAAACCCACTTATACTGAAAATAAAAATGCTCTTATTCGCGAAGAGTTTGATAAAACTCTTAGAAAACAATATATCGATAAAGCTGAAGCTAAATACAGTACTGCTCTTTTACAACAAAAGGTACTCGCTAATACCACACTTAAAATAAATTCTCAAAATGAAAAAAATACATTTCATACTAAAGTTAATATCAATGGCATTGATGAAGGTATTATTGATAAAGACCCTATTATTGGATTACCTACTAACAATGTTGCTAACTTTAACTATACAAAAGGATACAATATTGTCGTTACCGATAAAAAAACATCTCAACCTGTTGATAGATTTGGTGGTGCTGAACCTATTGTTCAAACAGAAGAACGAATGTATCCACCTATAAGGAATATAGATAAACAAAATCATTTAATATCAGGACAACGTTATGGAAATGGTAATTATGTTGTTAGTTATAATAATATTTATAGTGGCACTTCACAGCCTTTTCATATTTTTAATGATAACAATGGTAGAGAGGGTGGTCATTGGGCTATTCATAGATACCGAAATGGTATAGGTAATGGGCAATATACACAGAATGACCATATTGTTCCTGGTTATAACGGCGATTGGGTAAAAATAAAATTTCCTGTTGCTATTAATCTTACGAGATACGGATTTAAAATAAGACCAGGATGGTTATCAAGAGCACCACATAACTTTAAAATTTATGGTTCTAATAATGAAACAACATGGGTTGAATTAACAACTGGTGCAAATATATCATATGTGAATGATTTATATAATACTAACGTATCAACATCTAATCATTATACAAGTTTTGCTTTAGTTGTCAATAAATTAACTGCAATTGAGGGTGGGTCATATGTTTTAAACTTCGACCAATGGTTTATATACGGTAAAGAATTATTACAACCTACGAAAATAGACGATGACTATAAATATTTTTCTTTTAAAAACAAAGAAAGTACCGGGTCTTCTTTGATATACGACTTTAGTCCATATAATGACCTTACTTCATGGAGTAATTATGCAAAATCTCTTGGTGGTAATGTTAGGGCTAATTCATTTACTGCAAGTACTGGACCTTGGTTTAATAATGATCATGTAGGACATCTTGAAATTCCTTTGCCTGACGGTTACAATTT
>Ga0222647_1000661_pt1 | contig 13532 bp, 10 predicted proteins | sample AntAcemetagen333_FD_179864 | JGI IMG/M metagenome (GOLD analysis project Ga0222647, IMG submission 179864) | Saline water microbial communities from Ace Lake, Antarctica - #333 | ecosystem: Environmental > Aquatic > Non-marine Saline and Alkaline > Saline | place: Antarctica: Ace Lake...
TGTATTTGGGTTAATAGTGATCGTACTGATCGCATTTATTTTTTCAAGTGACAAAAAGAAAATTGATTGGAGACTAGTTGGAATAGGGATCTTACTTCAGCTGGTTTTTGGGTTCTTAATCACCAAAGTTCCGATCGTAGCAGTTGGATTTGGGTATCTCAGTGAAGGTTTTGTGAAGTTTCTGAGCTTTAGCAAGGATGGGGCGACATTTATTTTTGGGGATTTGGCAGGCGATGGATTCGGATTTATTTTTGCTTTCCAGGTTTTGCCTACTATTATTTTCTTTTCCACGGTATCCGCCGGTTTGTATTATTTGGGCATTCTTCAAAAAGTAGTCTATAGTATCGCCTGGGTTATGTCACGAACAATGCGCCTTTCTGGACCCGAAAGCCTTTCAGCAGCTGGGAATATCTTTCTAGGACAGACAGAAGCGCCACTGTTGGTTCGTCCATTTATCCCAAACATGAGTAAGTCCGAGCTGATGTGCTTGATGACTGGGGGAATGGCGACAATTGCCGGGGGAGTGCTTGCAGGGTATGTGGCCTTCTTGGGTGGTGATAGTTTAGAAGAGCAAAGTAAATTCGCTGCTTACCTTTTAGGAGCTAGTATTATGAATGCTCCAGCAGCGATTGTGATGTCCAAGATGTTTATTCCTGAGACAGAAAAGGAAAGAGTAAAGGGAGAACTTGAAGTAAATGAGGAAGCCATGGGTGTCAACCTCATCGATGCCATGTCAATAGGGGCTTCCGAAGGTCTGAAATTGGCATTGAACGTAGGTGCAATGCTTTTAGCTTTTATAGCGGTGATTGCTGCTCTCAATTACCTTTTGATGGGAATTGTGGGTGATTGGACAGGTTTAAATGAGTTTGTAATAAACAGTACGGGAGGTCAGTTTAAAGGATTTTCCTTGGAATATTTATTTGGACAAGTATTCCGGATTTTTGCTTGGGTGATCGGAGTGGAGTGGGCTGATACGCTTCAGATCGGAAGTTTATTGGGACAAAAGACCGTGATCAATGAGTTTGTAGCTTACCTAAGCCTTTCCGAAATGAAAGAAATGGGCACCTTGAGTCCCAAGTCCATTGTAATTGCAACTTATGCGCTTTGTGGATTTTCCAATTTCAGTTCGATTGCCATTCAATTGGGTGGGATCAGTATCATCGCTCCCAATCAGCAGGGCAACTTGAGTAGGTTAGGGCTTCGTGCGCTACTTGCAGCTTCATTAGCTTGTCTGATGACTGCCACGATAGCGGGGATGCTGTTTGGATAGTTTTTAGCATCTGGTATTTAGATGTTAGTATTGAGATTTTAGAATCAAGAGTCAGGAGCCAAGAAATCATTGGACGATGTGAAGTTTGGTAGTATTGATCACTAGTGTCAAGTATTTAGAATCCAGAATTTGGAACTAAGAAATCTAATTAGAGGAATAAAAAATAGCTTTGCTCTTGAAATTTTTGCTAAATGATCCACTGTTGATTAGCTGCTTTTGCTATGTTCCCCAATACAGAATGTTCCTTTGGTACTCATGATTAAACATCAATTTCACCAAACCTTGAATCTATCTTCCTTGTATTCATGGTTTTTACAGGAATTTCCTTTGGCAATATCGCAGAATACGATTGTTGCGAAATTGATAAGGTCCTAATTGGAACCGGGCTTTCATTTTGTGAAACAACCCACAATTAATAAATTATTTCTTGCTATGTTCTTTACTACTGGTCGTGCCTTTGGCACTCTTATTAATGCATCTATCTGACAAAACCCTGAATTTCGCTTCGCTGTATTCAAGGCTTTTACAGGAATTGCCTTTGGCAATATCGCAGAGTCCGAATGCTCTGAAGTTGCTAAAATCGTGATTAGGATCGGGTTTTGGTTTTGTGCTGAAGGCACAACCAGTATTAGCCCAGAATGAAATTCTGGGTTTTAAATTATTTGAAATAAACAGAGTGCCAAGGGCACGATCTGTAATAAATTCGAGATTTACGTTTTCAATAAGGTTTGTACTAGGCGTAATCTTTGCGTTGGGAGAGGCACAACTAAGCATCCCTGTAAAAACGGACTTCGATAGCATTTTGGAGCAATTCAATAAGAGAGAATCAGTAAACGATTTAGGATATTTAATCAATTACATCACGATTGTTATCGAGGATGGTAAGGATATGACTTTGGAATTACATCCGACTGTGGTATGGATTCCACTCAGTTATTATGAACTTTTGACTGCGACGGGCGTGGGCTTTCATTATGTAAAATAGCCCACAATTGATAAATTATTTCTTGCTTCATTCTTTACTACTGGTAGTGCCTTTGGCACTCTTATTCCTGTATCTATCTGACAAAACCCTGAATTTCGCTTCGCTGTATTCAGGGCTTTTACAGGAATTGCCTTTGGCAATATCGCAGAGTCCGAATGCTCTTAAGTTACTACAATCGTAATTGGTACCGGGTTTTCGTTTTGTAAAATAGCCCACAATTGATAAATTATTTCTTGCTTCGTTCTTTACTACTGGTAGTGCCTTTGGCACTCTTATTCCTGAATCCATCTTACAATACCCTGAATTTCGCATCGCTGTATTCAGGGCTTTTACAGGAATTGCCTTTGGCAATATCGCAGAATACGAATACTCTGAAATTGCTAAAATCATAATTGGGATCGGGTTTTGGTTTTGTGCTGAAGGCACAACCGGTATTAGCCCAGAATGAAATTCTGGGTTTTAAGTTGGTTGAAATGGGCAGAGTGCCAAGGGCACGATCTGTAATAAATTCGAGATTTACGTTTTCAATAAGGTTTGTACAATATGTAATCCTTACGTTGGTACAGATTCAACCACACCTTTAAATAAAAACGGATCTCAACCAGTCACCACAAACTTTTGACTATGCCGAGCGTCGATGATACAGCACAGACCAACTCTCGAATGTTCCATCACAATTCTCAAAAAAAGATATTAAAGGATTTATATATTCGAGAAATTATTATGGCCTACTTCAGATGGCGGTCCTGTGGACCAGCACTTATCTCTGTTCTCTTATTGCTAATTATTAGCAATCCTGCAAAAGCTCAGCTTTCGACAATGGGTAAAGAGTTTTGGGTGGGTTTTATGGAAAACAATCGCGCTTTGCCAAATGGTAATAACTCAGGAAATCCTGATTTTGCAGTAATCGTAATTTCGGCCGATGAAAATGCAACCGGAGTAATAGAGCACCTAGGATTAAGCACCACTTTTTCCCTTGCTGCAGGGCAACAATTTACCTTCAGGATGCCTTCATTGACTCAAGATCTTCTGCACAGGACGACGGGTGTAATTGAAAACAAAGGGATACACATTATATCTACCGGTAAAATTGCCGTACATGCTTTCAATGAGCGCTCTCTAAGTGCTGATGGAACGGTAGTTTTGCCTGTGGCGGCACTTGGAAAAGATCATTATATCACCTCTCATTATGAATTTTGGAATAATGGAAGCAATAACGAAAGTATACTTTTGGTGGTTGCTACAGAGGATAATACCCAAATAGAAATCACTACTTCTGTTGGGACCTTGAGTGGAAATATTGCTAAAGTTCCTTCTACTATTATCCTAAATCGAGGGCAAAGCTATCAAATCAAAGCTAAAGAAGACCTAACTGGATCCAGAGTTCGGGTAGTGGGAGCAAATGCAGATGATTGCAAAAAAATTGCGGTTTTTGGAGGTAATAAGTGGACGCGAGTGGGCAGTTGCGGAGGAGCTAATGATCACTTATTCCAACAGGCTTATCCGGTAAATACCTGGGGATCTTCCTTTGTACACGTAGCTTTAGAGGGGCGATCATCTGGTGAATTGGTCAAAGTTCTTGCCGCTGAAGATGGCACTGAAGTCTTTGTCAACAGCACTTCCAGAGGAATATTGAATCAGGCTGAATGGATATCTATTCAGTTTGGCGAAGATGAATCAGCAAAAATAGTCACTTCAAAACCTGCCTCTGTTACTGTTTTTTCCAAAAGTATGGACTGTAACCGGCCAGGTTCCCCAGAAGCCAGAAATGGTGATCCGTTCATGATTACCTATAGCCCGGTAGAGCAACTTTTAAAACGAATCAGTTTCAATGCAATGGCCTTACCTGCCATCACCAATCATTATGTAAATCTTGTCGTCAGGAAAGGCTCTGAGAGCAAAACAATTCTAGATGGCCAAAATGTTGGAGGAAGTTTTTCTTCACTTTCAGGAGATCCTAATTTTTCGATTGCTCGAATTCCGATTTCGCAGGGAATTCACCGTCTTGAAAATCCGGATGGATTCACGGCTTATGTTTATGGATTTGGAGAAATTGAATCTTATGGATATGCAGCGGGTGCAGCTTTGGATAATTTCAATTTCATTACAGAAGCCTCGTACAGTTTTGATATTGAGGGGGAAAAAGTGGCCTGCCTTAATTCGGAAGGGCTTTGGGAAATTAAGCCTGAAAATCCAGACTACATCTACTTTGTCTGGGATTTTGGAGATGGCACCCCTACTAAAACCGGACAGCAACCGCTCCATACCTATACCACGCCAGGAATCTATGAGGTTGTGGTTAATGCCGCAATCAGTCCCAATTCCTGCGATGAATCTGAGGAAATAACTTTTGAAGTCGTAGTGCTTGAGCCCAAGTTGGAATTTGTAGGGGAAACTTCGGTTTGTCCTGAGGTCGAAGAGGTAATGTATCGACTTGAAAATATGGAAAGTGTTGCCACCGTCAAATTTGAAATATCCGGTGGTCAAATTATCCAAGAATTCTCGGATTCAGTTATGGTAAAGTGGGGGGCTGCTAATCCTGATGCATTTTTGAGAGTCACTCCATATACCCAAAGTGGTTGTCCGGGAATTCCGGTTGACCTAATGGTGGTCATCAACCAAGAAATTGAAGTTTCGGTGGCATTAGGGAATCTTGATGTTTGCTTTGATCCCACTGTATCGCATCGTTACTCAGTTCCAAATGCGATCTCAAGCCGTGGCTACGATTGGGTAATTACCAGAGGGACATTTCTTTCTGGTCAAGGCAGTTCTGAAATTGAAATCAGTTGGGATCAGCCAGGAGTGACTGGAACAGTAGAATATAGCGCCTATAGTTTACTGGATACGGAATGCGAAGGAAAAGCACCGATAATTTCAGTTAAAGTTGCAAAGGAATTTGAGATGACTTTAGAGAAAGTACTACCTGTACTTTGCTTCGGTGAAAAAACGGGCGAAATAGCAGTACAAGTTACTGGTGGAGAAGCCCCATTTGTGTATGAATGGGAGCATGATTCTAGCCTGAAAACAGGCTCTGCCAAAAACCTTTCCGTAGGAAAATACAGCGTGAAAATCACGGATCAACTTGGTTGCGTCAGAGAAATTAAGGAAATAGAAATCATTGAACCAAGCCTTCTTAGCCTCAGTAACGTAGAGCCAAAAGGCGTATCCTGTTACGGAAAACCAGATGGAAGCGTGTCTCTGACTATTTCAGGAGGTATATCTCCGTATTCCATTGATTATAATGGGCCTAATTCCTTCAATGGTTCTATTCTACTTACTGATATTCCTTCTGGGAAATATACTTGGGAAGTGACGGATTCAAATGGCTGCAAAATCCCTGTGGCTTTTGAAATCAGCTCTCCTGCACCTTTGGAAGTGGATGTAAGATTGGGGAAGTTTGCTTGTCCCGGAGGAAGTAATGGGGAATTGTTTGCATTCCCTGCAGGCGGGGTTGGACCTTATGTATATGGCTGGGAAAATCAATCAACTATTGGGGGCCAGTTGCTTGGAGTACCCAAAGGAAATTACAATGTAGCTGTTACTGACATCACAGGATGTGTAAGCTTAGGGTCAGGAGAAGTACTCGAAAAGTCGCCAGAAGTGAGAATGCCCACTGGATTCAACCCACAGAATAAAGCGTTATATAAAGGCGTATCCAACTGTGAGATCAATTTTGAGTTGTGGATCTACAACCGCTGGGGGCAATTGATTTATAGTGGTAATTCTGGTTGGGATGGATTAGTCGGAGGCGACGCAGTTCCAACAGGGACGTATTCTTATCTCATGAGGTATATTTTCCCCTTGGAGGAAAAAATAGAAGTAGTAGATAAACGAGGGACTTTCACCCTGATCAGGTAGATTTTTGTAAGTTGAGTAAGAGGCATTTGGTAAATCAGTTGAGTTTCGATTGTTATCGAGGATGATACTGATATTTGGGGTGTAGTTGTATCCGGGTACTGTACTTACACCCAGTTACCACGAACTCTTGGCTACTCCGAGCTGGAAAAATTGTGTGAAACAACTCACAATCGATTTTCAATTTTTGCTTTATTCTGTAATACAGATCCTGCCTTTGGCACTCTTGTTCCTATATCTATCTGACAAAGCCCTGAATTTCGCTTCGCTGTATTCAGGGCTTTTACAGGAATTGCCTTTGGCAATATCGCAGAGTCCGAATGCTCTGAAATTGCTAAAATCGTGATTGGGATACGGATTTCGTTTTGTGCTGAAGGCACAATCGGTATCAGCCCAGAATGAAATTCTGGGTTTTAAATTATTGGAAATAAACAGAGTGCCAAGGGCACGATCTGTAATAAATTTGAGTGGATATGATCAAAACCATGATTAATTCATTCTCCGACCGCAGATGCTCGAGAGCCGGATGAACTATATTCATGAAAATCCAGTGAGGGCTGGCATTGTTAAGAAGTCCGAAGATTTCCTTTATTCAGGTGCTAGGAATTATTCAGGATTAAAAGGCTTAATTGAAGTGGATTACTGGTGAAGAGACTGGTTAAACTAATTATATCCTGATAGCTTTCAAGGATGATACCAATATTTGGGGTGTAGTTGCATCCAGAGTTACCACGAACCTTTGACTACGCCGAGCGGGGCTGATCCAACATGGTATTTATTTCCATTTAGGCATTCTTGTTTTGTACGCTTGTGTTAGTTTAGATGCTGGATTTCTTCCCGCCGAAAAACAATTTCCGAATACCAATCTAGGATTCTCGAATTTTGTAGTCTAATTTCCGATTCTAATAAAAAATAATAAGTTATGCGATTTTGCACTCCTCTAGTTTTACTTCTTGGCTGTATAACTGCCCTATTTAATCCAATTTATGGTCAAACAAATAAGGATCAGATGTTTGTGGATTATGGACAGAAATCCCTCCCTCAATTAAAGGAGTTATTGTCAATTCCCAATGATGCTCACTTTCCAGATGACACGGAGAAAAATGTGCTGTGGTGCGAGAGTGAATTCACCGAAAGAGGTTTTAAAACTCAGCGTCTACTGACTACGGGAGCTCCGCTTCTGTTAGCGGAAAGAGGTGGGAAAAATGCCAACAAAACTGTTTTGGTTTATTTGCAGGTAGACGGTCAACCTGTAGATCCTAAATATTGGTTTCAGAAAAATCCTTACGAAGCAGTGCTAAAGACAAGAGCTACTGATGGAGAATGGGAAGAAATTTCATGGGACAACCTTCAAAAGCCAAATCCGGATCCAGAATGGAGAATATTTGCAAGGTCCACTTCAGATTCTAAGGGAGCAGTCAACATGTTTTTGACTGCTACAGATATGATAAATGATGAGGCATTCCTGCCTAACTTCAATATCAAAGTAATTATGGATTTCGAGGAAGAGCTAGGTTCTCCAAATCTTCCAAAAGCAGTAAAGCAGTATAACAAGGAATTGGCAGCGGATATGTTGATCATCTTTGATGGGCCAAGGCATGGTACCAATAAACCTACCTTGACTTTCGGAGCAAGAGGTATTTCGACAATAACATTAAAAGTCTTCGGTTCTTATTTTCCTCAGCATAGCGGGCATTACGGTAATTACATTCCTAATCCGGCATTAAGAATGTCTCAGCTATTATCCTCAATGAAAGATGATCAAGGTATAGTTGTGATTCCTGGTTTTTATGATGGTATAACGATTTCGGATGAAGTAAAAGAAATTCTGATGTCCGTTCCTGACGATGAAAAAGAAATTAATTACAAAATGGGAATTGCTACTTCAGATCAGGTTGCAAGTACCTATCAGGAGAGTATTCAATATCCTTCTTTGAATATTAGAGGATTGTCATCTGGGTGGGTAGGTTCCGAGGTGAGAACTATCGTACCTTCATCTGCTACGGCAGAAATAGATATCAGATTAGTAAGAGAAAGTGATCCAGTAGTACTGATTGACTTAGTGACTAAACACATTGTTGATCAAGGATATCATGTAGTAAAAGAGGAGCCCACAAAAGAGGAGCGGGCAAAGTTCACTAAGATCATTCAAATAGATTCTGAGATTTCCTACTTAGCGTATCGAACAGACTTTGACTCAGAAGTTGGTATCTGGCTTGATAATGCACTCAAAAATGCCTTCGAAGAAGATCCAATTAAACAAAGAACATCTGGAGGAAGCATACCTATTTCTCCTTTTGTTACAGAATTAGGCGTTCCGGCAGTAACTGTTCCCACGGTGAATAGGGATAATAACCAACATAGCCCTAATGAAAATATAAGGCTTGGAAATTATTTTGATGGCATCAAGACCATTTACTATATTTTAAAAGAGCCATTGAAGTAATATAATCACACCCAGTCATCACGAACTTTAGACTACGCTGAGGGACAAAACTTTGTGTGTAACAACTCACGGTTGATCTTCAATTTTTGCTTTATTCTGTAATACTTATCAAGCCTTTGACACTCATCATCAAACATCAATATCAAAAAGCCCTGAATTTCGCTTCGCTGTATTCAGGGCTTTTACAGGAATTGCCTTTGGCAATATCGCATAATCCAAATGCTCTGAAATTGCTAAAACCGTTATTGGGATACGGATTTCGTTGTGTGCTGAAGGCACAATCGGTATTAGCCCAGAATGAAATTCTGGGTTTCGAGTTATTCGAAATAAACAGAGTACCAACGGCACGATCTGTAATAAATCCAAGTGAATGTGATCAAAACCGTCATCAATGCATTCCAATCCAATACTGACTTTACTTATTAAATCTTTACCGTAAGATAGAATCAAAAAAACCTGGATCTCAAGAGAGCCAGGTTTTTGCTTTTTGTTCAGGTTGCAGTTATTCCAGCCTACTGTATTTCATATAATTTTTTACCTGCCTCCTCGTATTTATCACCTTGGATCCAAACAGGCTTTATCGCGGCATTTCCTATTTTCTCTGCAGCTAGGATGAAAGATTTCCAGTAAAGGGTCACATAATCCATATCCATAGAATCCATGTGGTCGCCGGCTTTGTGGTAATACTTGTTGATCTCATCGTCAAAAGCGGTAAAGCCAAGGCTAAAGGTAGGAGCAGGGATGCCTTTTTTGGCAAAGTTCACATTGTCAGAGCGATCATATAACCCCTGCTCAGGTGCTGGATCTGCGATGGCTTTTAAGCCAAACGCTGTAACTGCTTCACTTACTAAGTCATCGGCAGTAGTTCTGCCAAGGCCAATTACGGTGATCACCGAAGTATCATTGTAGCCCGCACCATCAATGTTAAGATTGTAGATGATCTGATCCAATGGAACAAGTGGATTCTCTGCGAAATAGGCTGAACCCAAAAGTCCTTTTTCCTCAGCAGTCCAAAGTGCAATCAAAACAGATCGTTTTGGAGGATTAGCAGCAAAGTATTTGGCAGCATTCATGACAGCAACAGTTCCTACGGCATTATCGCGAGTTCCATTGTAAATCGAATCTCCTTCAGCATCAGGCTTGCCTACACCCACATGATCATAATGCGCAGAAAGCATTACGTATTCATTCTTGAGTGCTTTATCAGTGCCTTCAATCCAAGCCAATACATTTTTACCTTCAATCGCTTTGTTATTTTTACCTTCAATAGCAAGTTCAGCAAATGCTTTTCCTCCTGTCATCTGATTTTTGATGGTGTTTTTCACATCTTCTAACCAGATGTATGGCATTTTGCTCGATTCGCCATTATCGACAACCAGTTGGGTACGGTTCAAATAATTTGATATCAAAGGCCAAGGGATGGATGGAATATTGAATCGCTCAATAACACCAATTGCTCCTGCAGCCTCTGCAAGCTTTGCCTTTTCCGCACCTAGGCTGAAAAGATCGGCTGGACTCATTCGATTCGGCGCGCCTATATTGGTAACCAGGATTTTTCCTTTCAGATCTTTTCCTTCTAGATCAGTTTCTAAGCCATATCCAACCTCGACTAGTTCATATTGTCCGGAAATTGAATTGCCGTTGATCACGAGCATATTTTTACCCTGAATATAAACTGAATCGCCTAATCTGATCTCTCCCTTTGTCGGAGGTGCCGACATCATAAAAGGTATATTTTGGAAGTAGCCATCAGCTCCCGGAACTGGCTTTGCACCAAATTCCTTCAGCTGCTCCGCAATAAAATCGTAAGCAAGGGAGATTTCCGGACGAATCGGATCTCTGCCCATCAATTCGTCAGAAGTCAAATAAGTAAGGGCAGCTATAGCTCCCTTTTTATCAAATTTTTTCTCCACTTTTTTTTGCTGCGCAAAAGATGAAGTCGTAGCCAATGCAATAAGGCCAAGGTATAGCAGTGATTTTTTCATAAATTTCATTTACAAAGCTAAAGTAATTTTTTTTGCCAAAAGACTTACAATCCGAACTAGAGGACCTGATTCCAGCCCAATTCTATACAGATTTTTTTAAAATGCGGAGGAATTTCAGCCTGAATCGAAAGGGTCTTTGAAGTATCGGGAAGGGTAATGACCAAGGTTTGAGCATGGAGCAGCAAGTTTTGTAAGCCGAACTGCTTTTCAAAAAACTGATTCTGCCTGTTATCCCCATGCGCTTTGTCCCCTAAGATATAGTGTCTCAAATGTGCCAAATGTCTCCGAATCTGATGTGTTCGCCCAGTTTCTGGTTTCAATTCCAATAGTGCGTAGCGACTAGTCGGATATCTGCCGGTTGTGTTGAAGGGTATTTCTGCTTCATGCAGGACTTTGTAAGTCGTTCGAGCTTCTTGCTTTTTATTGGATCGCTCTGTGGTCAAGGGATAATCGATTAGCGCTTCTTTGATTTCAGGAATTCCTCTGACCACAGCCAGATAGGTTTTTTCCACTGTTCGTTCCATAAACTGCTCTTTCAGCAAAGGAAGAATTTCTTTTCGCTTAGAAAAAAGTAATACTCCGCTAGTAGGTCGATCTAATCGGTGAACAGGAGAAACCCACTGACCAATCTGATCCCGAAGGAGCTGTAGGGCAAAAATAGTTTCTTCCGGAGCAATGGGCGTACGATGTACCAGTATTCCCGAAGGCTTATTAATGGCAATTAGATTTTCGTCTTCGTAGAGAATTTCAAGCACAATGAATTTAAAATTGTTGAGTTGAAAATTTAAAATAAAAAAAAAGCCCTTATTAGTTTAATTTAAGCTTCCAGACTGAAATGGCCTAATAAATCGTAATTCGTAAATCTCAAATATTAAAATATGGTGCCGGAACCGATGCATTCCTCACCACTATACCATGCCACAAACTGTCCGGAAGCAATGCCTTTTTGAGCTTGGTCAAAAAGTACGTAGAGTCCATTTTCCTTTTGGATCAAGGTAGCTCCGCTTAGCGGTTGGCGATAGCGAATGCGGGATTGGTAACGTGCACTTTGACCGGAAGCCAATTTCAAATCTTCCCGTATCCAATGAATTTCCTCATTTTTCACAAAAAGCGCAGTACGAAGCAATCCCGGATGGTCCTCGCCTAAGCCGGTATAAATCACATTTGATTCAGTATCCGTGCTGATTACAAATAATGGCTTTCCCGTGCCCCCAACATGCAAGCCTTTACGCTGACCTACGGTAAAATAATGTGCGCCACTGTGCTCAGCAAGGACTTTTCCCTGATCCGCCGTATAGTGAATAGGTAAGGCCAAGGCATCCAAAATATCTTGATCATAATGCTCTGGCTCAATTCCTGCTGGAATCTGTGCATGTTGATAGATTTTCAAATCCTCGGGAATTACGACAATATTTCCTTTTTTGGGCTTTAATTGCTGCTGAAGGAATTCTGGAATTCGAACTTTTCCGATAAAGCAAAGTCCCTGACTGTCTTTTTTGTCTGCGGTAATCAGATCTAAACTTTTGGCAATTTCTCGAACTTCAGGCTTTTGCAGATGACCAATAGGGAAGAGTGCCTTTGCCAATTGACCTTGGTTCAGTTGGCAGAGAAAATAGCTTTGATCTTTATTGGAATCTGCGCCGGCAAGCAATTGGTAAACTGGCTGACCGTCAACTTCCAGTTCGCCTTTTTGGCAGTAATGACCTGTAGCCACAAAATCAGCTTTGAGCTTTTCGGCAGCTTTTAAGAAAATATCAAATTTGATTTCTCGGTTGCACAGGATGTCCGGATTGGGAGTTCGTCCAGCTTTGTACTCAGCAAACATGTAATCGACGATGCGATCCTTGTATTCTACACTGAGGTCAATAGCTTGGAAAGGGATTCCTAATTTCTCCGCAACCAGCATCGCATCGGTTGAATCTTCCATCCAAGGACAATCATTGGAAATGGTGACGGATTCATCGTGCCAGTTTTTCATAAACATCCCGATGACTTCATAGCCTTGCTCGAGGAGTAGGTGAGCGGCCACCGAACTGTCAACGCCGCCTGAAAGGCCGACGACAACTCTTTTCTTTGTTTTCATAGTTTGTAATAAGTAATGGATTCAAGGTCCATTAGGTTACAGTTCGCAGCAGAACAGCAATTGAAGTGGAATTGGTTCTTAAAGTATTCAAATACTAAAAAAAGAACTCTTTTCAGCAACTAATGTGTTGGTAAGTCAACGGTCGAATTATTCGTAAATCGCGCTTCTATGATCTAATTAACAGCGTATTCCATTTAGCGTGTAAGTGTAGGTAAGTTATTCTGAAATTTTTTGGCCCATTCACAGACCTGAAAAAATTACAGAATTAACTTTTCGGACCAACTTTACATATCCAAAGTTATGAAAAAAGAAGACGTATGGATCAAGAAACTCCTCAAACAGTTCAAAACAGGTGAAGAGTTATACTTTTTTCTCAGTCAAATCCATAAACGAGGCATCGGGCAGATTCTGGAAGGGGAACTCGATTCCCATCTGGAATATGATAAGCATCAGGACGCTACCGGTGACAATGTTCGGACTGCTCACAGCAAGAAAAAGATCAAAAAAAATAGTTTGGCATGTCCCAGATTCAAGTGCCAAGTGGTATGAATTCTTCCTTTCCCAGTGCTGGTACCTGATCGAAAAAATCTGACTCAGGGAGTAGCGCACAGCATTGCTGTATACCAAAGTGATGAGTGTAAGTGATTATCAAAGCGCAGATCCGTGAACGTTACAATTTTGAGCTATACCTATCAGCTATATCCAGAATCACCGAGCATGTTTCACAAGACATTGCCTTGTGGCAAAACAAACCGTTGGAGTAGGTGTATTGCATCGTCTGGATGGACAGCATCAGCTTCGAAATAAGAGACAACTCCAGAGTAATCAATAAAACCGTTTACGCCGCATTGGCCTTTGCACCGACTGTAAAATGGAAGTTCTGATACTCTGACTGGAAAAGAACGAAT
>Ga0222647_1000662_pt1 | contig 13528 bp, 16 predicted proteins | sample AntAcemetagen333_FD_179864 | JGI IMG/M metagenome (GOLD analysis project Ga0222647, IMG submission 179864) | Saline water microbial communities from Ace Lake, Antarctica - #333 | ecosystem: Environmental > Aquatic > Non-marine Saline and Alkaline > Saline | place: Antarctica: Ace Lake...
GAAGCGTCCGTCCTTCGTGAAAAATATGAACTGGGGAATAATAGGTTTAGGTAAAATATCAAACAAATTTGCGAAAGCTTTGAAATTAGTTGAAAGTGCGAATTTGTATGCGGTGGCTTCTCGGAATCAGGCGAAAGCAGATGATTTTTTGGTGGCGCATCAAGCGGAAGTCGCTTATGATAGTTACGAGGCGTTGTTTCAAGATGAAAGTATCGATGTGGTTTATATTGGAACGCCACACGTTTTTCATGCAGAAAATGCGATTTTGGCAATGGAAAATGGTAAATCGGTTTTGTGCGAAAAGCCGATTGCGATGAATCACGGCGAGGCAAAGCAGATGTTTGATTGCGCGAAAGCAAACAACGTTTTTTTGATGGAAGCCTTGTGGACACGGTTTATTCCGTCATTTATAAAGGCAAAAGAACTGGTCGAAAGCGGTACAATTGGCGAGGTGAAAAATATTATTGCGGATTTTGGGTTTCGCTCTTCTTCGAGTGCGGACAGTCGAGTTTTTAATCCAAATTTAGGTGGCGGTTCAATTTTAGATGTGGGCATTTATCCAATTTTTTTGGCAACCAGCATTTTGGGAAAACCGAAAAATATCAAAGCGATTGCGAATTTGAATGACCAAAAAACGGACGATTCTTGCGGAATGTTATTTGACTATGGTAATGCGATGGCAAATTTGACTTCTTCGCTGGTTGCCAATCAAAAAGTAGAAGCAACGATTTTCGGCACAACTGGCGCAATTCAACTCAATAACCGTTTTCACGAACCGACTTCTGTTTCTATTTTTAGGGATTTTAAAGAAGAGCAAACTTTTGAATTTAAAGAAAAAGGAAGCGGAATGCAGTACCAAATTTTTGAAGTAGAACATTGTTTAAAAAATAAAAAAATAGAAAGTGAAATGATGTCGTGGTCGGATAGTTTGTTGCTGCACGAGGTCATGGATTGGGTGAGAATGGACGCTGGGGTCTGTTATCCAAAGTAGCATCACTCTCCAGAGTGGTGCGTTTATTTCAATACATTAAAACAAAATATAATATCTAAAAAATTAACATGAATTTTATGCTAATTTTTTAAATAAAATAATCAAAACATCTTTTTTTATCTATCTTTATATTGATTTATTTTTTAATTAACAAAATTAAATACGAATGAAATTGAACTGGTTAAATTTCGTACATCGTACATCGTAATCGCCCTATTTCTGCTTGTCAGTTGTCAAAAAGATGATTTAATGGAAAGCATTAATGATGTGGCAAACAACAACGCACAAATTCCTACTGAAAATGATGAAGGAATGACCGTGATTGGGAAACGAAAGAAAAATCCTTTTACCGTTGCGAACATGAAAACTGCTTATGCCAATATTAGCAAAGACAAAAATGGTGGTTCTGGTTTAAACATTCGCACAACCCACCTTTATGTAAAATTTTTACCACAAGATTCAACTGAAGTAGAAACCTTAGAACAGTTAGAAATTACTGACAGTTTGAATTTATTTGATTATCCCTTAGATGTTGATATTGTTTCATCCTGTACATTTTATCACGACCCAAATGTTCCTGTAAGACATCCTGTATAATACCAGTGTCCAAATTTCTTTTTAATCGCATGATCAGTAAAACCTGAAGCCCAACCCTCTCTTACTAATTGTTTTGAACGTATCATTCGTGCGTTACAATTCGCATTAGTAGAAGCCAGTGATTGCCAATGTGTAGCATGTGCCATTTCATGGATAGTAACTTCATAAATTCGGTAATAATATTCAGTAGGATCTCCTACTCGAATATCATTAAAAAAGAAAGTCAATAGGTTTGCTGGTGTTGTAGATAAAGAAGACCTAATCATATTACATTGCCCATTCCATGAACCTGTAATACCTCTAATTTTAACATCCGGTGGTGAAGGTAAATTAAAATATGAATCATAGACATTATGCCAATCATAAACACCCCTCATAATTCCTTTCCATAAATAAGATTGCATACCTCGCCAAGAAGTGTAATCCCAACTCCCTGTTTTTTTAGGACCATCTTTGTAAGCTACTAAGGTTCCAACATTTGCTTGATTAATCATTACCCAGTCATTGTGAAATTTCATTTGATAATTCACATCACCGTTAAATTGATGGTTAATATAATAATAACCATTTATATCTGTTTCATCAGATTCAATAGTGAACCAACGACGAGCAGTTACTTTCACCCACGGCACTCCCTCCGTAGTTGTTGAGCTTATATCATATTTTGTTGTTTCTGTTCTTATATATCCGCTTGGATAAAATTTTGCTCCTTTATCCGTCGAAATATCATCTAAATTATCCGTAAGTCTAAATGCTTCGTATTCTAAGGCTTCAAGAATAGCGTTAGAATTAGATTTATTAGTGTCTAAATCCGTTTCGGGTAAATATGTCGTACTGATATTGATCATACAAGTAAAACTGCAATGGCAGCAGCAAAATATCCCCGCATGATAGCACAAGACTTATGGGATAATAGTAATCAATTTGACGTTACAAAACCGTATTGCGATGTGGTTGATAATGTATCAGGTATTCCGCTTTCTGATGTTTTTAATGCTTTACAAGACGTCGGACACTCCGGTGGTATTGACAGTGAAAACTATCGAATGACACAATGGCGAAACAATATTAAAAACTTACATTCCGGTCAAAGTACTCAAATCGATAATTATTTTTCTCAATATTGGTTAAATTAAAAAATCATGAGCAATATTAAAATATTATTATTCGGTATCGTCATAATGACGGGTTGTATTAATGATTCCAAAGAATTTGGTTATTATGATATTTATAATGAAACAAATTCTGATTTAGTGATGATAAGAGTTACAAAAGATTCTACTTCTATAAGTATGGATACGATTATTGCGAATAGGGGATATAATACCCCTGGAGTTTTAGAAGATTTTACCAATAGTGTTTCGAGTGTTGAATTTATAACAATAGATAATGCTAAATCAATTGTTTATTACCATCCTGATGTTAATGAGGAAAATTATCAATTGACGATTGATAAAACAATTTTTAGGGTTAAAAATTGGGAAAAGTTGGCGAAGTACAAACATGTTTATCATATTAAAGAAACAGACTTTGATTAAAAATAAAAAAGCCGTTGCAATGTTTTTTTTTTGCAACGGCTTTTTTTAATTGAAATCACAATTTATATTCTTTAGAAATCGACGTTTTTATTTTTTTAACTTTCATAACGCCCGAACGATAAGACGACACAAACTCAACATCATAAGGCACACAACTCGGCTCAAGCAAAAACTCAATCAACCCTGACACTTCAAAATCCTCTTTATTAATCACTTTTAAATGTTGCTTATAAACCGCAGTTCCTCGCACAAATTTCACTGGAATATTCAAAATTGCATCTATCTCTTCCACCGCAGTTGGAATTTCCAAGAGCGTATTATCAACGATAATATTATCAGAATCGTCAAGATAAATATCGAAATGCAGGTAAAATGTATCGTTAGAATGAGGCGAAATAATATAACAATTGTTGCAAAGTTCGAGGGCAACGCTCAAATTATATTATTCCTTTTTCAATTCTTCAATTTGAAAATCGATTTTAAAAGGAGGATTTTCGGTTGAAAGATTGATTTCAAACGGCGCTTCCTTTATTTTGACAACTGCCTTTGTCGTTGTCGATTGAGATTGTGAACACGCTGTGATTACTGCAATACAGAACAATACGAAAGCAAAAGTTGAAATTTTGTACATTTTGATTGTATTTTTTTTATTAATAATAAAAAAATCAAAAATACAGCAAATCACGAGCGATTAATCTTTTGAAAAGGTGCGTTTTCATTTTTATTTTCACTTTAACTTTTACTTCAAATCATCTCCTCAAAAATTCCACTTGCCTTATTTTTCCGTACATTTTCCCAATGAAAATAGCGACCATTCATCACAATATAAACGCCCGAAGGCAAGGTTTGAGCAAAGGCGACCGCACTGCCGAGGTTAAAAAAACCATCAGAAGAACCCAATTTATACGGACGCATCGCACCTGTCAAAACGATGGTTTTATCTATTTTTGCGGCGGCAATCACTTCCGCTGTATGCACCATCGTATCCGTTCCATGCGTGACAATCAGATAGTTATAAATAGAATTCGCACAACTATCGGTGATATATTGTCGATGTTCAGCGTCCATTTCCAAACTATCCATCATCATCAATACTTGAATATCAATATCCAACGTACTGCGACCTCGTTTAAACATTTCGGGAACGTGTGTTTGCTTAAAGTCTAATGTTCCATTGATTAAATTATAATCTTTATCAAACGTTCCGCCAGTTACAAAAACTCCTATTTTTTCCATTTTATATTTTAATTTTCTCACATATTTTGCCAATTCCTGCGTATTTTTTTATTAATATTCGCAAATAAACGTATCAGATTTTAAAAAATATGACGGATTTTGAATAAAAAAGAACCTGCGGAATTTGCGAAATCTGCGGGAGAAAGACTACCGAAACCAAACTTTCGCTTTTTTATGAATAAACGGCACTGCCATTCCAACACTCGCACCGACGACATAGCCAATCATAATATCCGAAGGATAGTGCATGCCCGAGCGATACCGCAAATAGCCGATAGTTGCAGGAATGACGGCTGCGGCAATCCAGACGTAAGGTTTATATTTTGATTTTGGATGAAAATCCGCAAACATACTCGCTGCGGCGAACGTCATCGCTGAAGAATATGCCGTGCTACCCGAAAACATAGAAAACCGATGATCTCTATCTATCAATAAATCATTCGGAACAGTGAGGTCGGGATTATACAAAAACGGACGAGGTCGCAACGCTTGAACTTTTGTCATTTGTGTCGCAAAATCTACCATAGCAAAGGTTTCCGCACTTAATAAAATAATCGTTCCCCAGTCTCTCCTATCAATATCGGGCGAAAAAAGTAACAACCCTGGCGTAAGCATTGCCGCATACGTTGCGAATTTACTGACTTTATCCGCTGTCGGCGACCATTGTGCATGTGCCGAAAGATCGAATTGTGGAATATTTGCCGTTGATAAATTGGAGATTTCCACACCCGAAAGCGGCTCAACTTGTCGCTCCAAAAAACGAGCACCTACCGAACCCAAACCGCTAACCGCAACAATCGGAAAATCCAAAACTGCGTGCATTTTATAAGGTGAACCTTTGGGCTGTGCAAAAGCTGCCGTTGCTAAAAAGGTGAAAACCAAAATCGCTAAACTCAATCGTATCCGTTTCATAGTTTAAAAGTATAAAAAAAGTATCGAAAATGTAGTCCTTTTTACAAATCATTATTTTCGCTCTTTTTTGATGATTAATAATATAATTCAGTATAATTCAATATTTGATAACAATACTGACTTATTTTCATAATAAATTTAAAAAATCGCAATGTTAATTTCATAAAATGGAAAAAATTATTTCTTGAGATTAATCAATGTTTTGCTATTGATTAGAACTATGGTAAGGGAAAGATGTTACTTTTGTTTCCCCGTAGCAGCTGCTTTAGCTGCCGTTTTAATGTTGTAAATACCGCAGTTAAAACAGCCGCTACGGAAAAAGATAAAAAAAAAAATGGAAATATACTGTAAACCGTACCACGAAATCAATCAATTATCGGGGTTCGATAAAGCTTATGCTGCTGCAAATCCAGACTTGCGTCCTTTTTATAAATATGACGTGAATATCGAGGCTTTCGAGGCAATTATTGAAACCAAAAAAGCTTTTCCGGTTAACCGCAAGGTTTTGGTGGAAGTCATTAAAGAACAATATTCGGACATTCCAACGACGGATTTGGTTCAAAAAAATATTGATTCGCTGTTGAATGATAATACGTTTACCGTCATCACGGCACATCAACCGAGCTTGTTCACTGGCCCGTTGTACTATATTTATAAAACGATAACAGCGATTAATTTAGCCGAAGAATTGAATAAAAAATACCCTGAAAATCATTTTGTTCCTGTATTTTGGATAGGTGGCGAAGACCACGATTTTGAGGAAATCAATCATTTTCACCTTTTTGGTAAGACGTTTACTTGGGAAAACGACGAAAATGGAGCAACCGGAATGATGGAAACCGCAACGCTTCAACCTATTTTGGAAGGAGTAAAATCGGTTTTGGGTGATTCGGAAAACGCACAAAAAATGATAGCAATTTTGAATAATTGCTTTACACAATATTCGACTTACGGCAAGGCAATGATGGCATTTACGAACGCACTTTTTCAAGAATATGGCGTAGTCGTTATTTTTCCAAATCATGCGAAATTGAAACGTCTTTTTATACCAATTATTAAAGACGAATTACAAAATAATGCCTCAAAACTGTTGGTAGAAAGGGAAATTGCGAAAAAAGAAGCGGCAGGTTTTGGTGGTCAAGCACACGTTCGAGATATTAATTTATTTTACTTAATGCCGAATTTGCGGGAACGCATCGTTTTTGAAAATGGCATTTATAAAGTATTAAATACAGATTACGAATTCACGCCCGAAACGATGATGGCGGAAGTCGATAATCACCCAGAAAGATTCAGTCCAAACGTGATTTTACGACCAGTTTATCAAGAAACGATTTTTCCGAATTTGGCGTATATCGGAGGCGGTGGAGAATTGTCGTATTGGGCGGAACGTCAGCCGCAATTTGAACATTTCAACGTGCCGTTTCCGATGTTGGTGCGCCGAAATTCTGCACTTTGGATCGATGAATCCAATGCGAAAAAGTTAGGAAAATTAGGTTTAACAATTGATGATTTATTCGGAGAAGTTGAGGAATTGATAAAAACTTACGTCAAGGAAAATACGGACGAAGATTTAAGTTTGGAAAATGCGAAAGTCGCTATTAATCAAGCATTTGAGCGAATATTGGCGAAAGCCACCGCCATCGACCCAACGTTGAAAAAGACGGTTTTGGGTGAACAAACCAAACAAATCAATGCGATAAATGCCTTAGAAAGTCGCTTATTAAAAGCCGAAAAACGCAATCACGAAGTGGCAATTAATCAAATCCGAACGCTAAAAGACAAACTTTTTGCAGAAAACGGTTTGCAAGAACGTTACGATAATTTTTTGCCGTTTTATTTGAAACATGGCGAAGATTTTATTCAGATTTTGAAGGACAATTTAGAGCCTTTGAAAATGGATTTTGTAATAATTTTTGAATAGGTTTTTCCCGCAGATTTCGCAGATTACACGGATTTTTTATTCCTTGTAGGTTAGGCATCGGACGCTTCTGAAGCATCCGATGCCTTTACTTTTTTATTATCTTAATAAACTTCCAACTCATTTCCATCAATCTCCTGCAAATCTTGAATCCGTTTATAAATGTCTTTTAACGCAATTGTGCAATCAATTGAATGTAAATAAATTTCATTTTCCAATCCTTGAACATTCGCAATTCGCCATAAATTTTCTGCTTCTTTGTACCACGTCTGTACCTTCGCAACGGTCTGATAGACAATCATATACTCCTTAAAAGACGGGATACTGCGATACATTTCAAACTTCTTTCCAATGTCATAATCTTTCGTAGATTTTGATAAAACTTCGATGAGCAAAATTGGATTTACAAGTAAAGTTTGATTTTTGTTGGTGTATTCTGGCGTTCCGCAAATTACACTGGCATCAGGATAAATTGCTTTATCAAAACGCTCAATACGTACTTTTACATCAGAACTAAAGACGGAACAATTTTTTCCTTTTTTATCAATTGCAATATCCAATGCAGTTCCAATACTATTAGAAATCAATCCATGATTTCCAGTTCCGCCAGCCATTGCAAAAAGTCGCCCTGCGTGATATTCGTATTTTTCCTCTGCAAGTTCCTCAAACGCCAAATATTCGTCCAGCGTATAATATTTATTTTCGTCTAATTTTGGAACAACCATAATTTTTTAATTTTTAACGAATATAAGGATTTATTTTTATCAGTACAAGCTGCAATTGAGTTCATAAGTTTAATATTTAGGCTTCTAATTTAGTCTGTTTTTTCGTAAATTGCCTCCTCAAAACCAAACTAAATGAAAGACTTCGCAATACAACGATGTAAAAATATTTCCATCTTTAGACTTTACGTCCTCCTCCATTTTAAGGAAAGAATTAGGGTCAAATTAAACACGCAAAATGAATAAAGCAATAAAAGAATTGTATTGGCTTGCCGAAGATTTACAGGCTTACACCGACTTAACGGGCGATAATTTTGATACTGAAAAAGCACAATCGAAACTATGGAAAATGAATCCAATTTTGGCTGAAAATGACTTTCATGAGATTCAAAATTTGTACGATGAATTATTAGACGCCTTGGAATTGCCGTCTTTTTTTGATAAGGCCGCCTTCGCAGAAATGGTCGAGGCGTTGTTCGAACTATTGGAAAGTATGCTGGAGAATTTATAATTGAAATGGGCTTGGGTTTTACTTATAGATTCTATTGATTCCGCAGATTTTTTTCTTAAAACCTGCGGAATCAACAAAATTAATCCACAAGTTCTCGGGATAAACTGGGCGATGACTTTTCTCTTCCAAACCAAATTGTAACCCCAAAACTCACCAAAAAATAAACGCCAATCATCACCGTTCCAAACGGCAAAATATCGTCAATAAAAAACCAACTACCGTGATAATATATCAATCCAAAACCGACCAGCATTTTAACGAATTCCACAGGAACCGCCAGCCAATGCCTATCCATCAGAGTCGTATAAGCGAAAATAGACAAAATCAAAAATAAGCCATAAAATAACGTTATTTGATACGGCAAATCGGGTAGTAATTCCAGAATATGAAACTGAAACGCTAAGTGAATTGCCAATTGAAAAATGCTCCATCCATTTAAAAAAGGCGTAGTCGGTGTGTCGAATTTGATTTGGTCGTAAGCATTTTCGGTATAAGTGATTGGATATTTCTCATTCACATCTTTTGGTCGCCAACCTGTTGGCATTAGCCAAATTCGACATTTATCCCAAAGTTTTTCTGTTCGCCAAGCGTCTTTTGCTAATTGCCAAAAATGTAGAAAATTAATCACAATCGGATTCCAAGTTTCGACCGCTTTTTTTACACCATAAACTGGCGGAATATCCGCTTTTTCTTCTTGAAACGTACCAAACCATTTATCCCAAAAAATAAAAATCGCTGCGTAGTTTTTGTCGATATATTCGGCATTTATCGCATGATGCACTCGATGATGCGACGGCGTAACAATGATTTTTTCTAAAAATCCCATACGATTTATTAAGCGAGTGTGATACCAAAATTGAGCAAATAAATGAATCGGTGCGATAGTCAAAATCACTTGTTCAGGAATGCCGACAATCGCCATTGGCACATAGAGGAAAAAATAAACAGCGACAATATCCGAGAGCGGTTGCCGCAATGCTGCCGCCAAATTAAATTCTTCGCTGCTATGATGGGCAACGTGACGATTCCAAAATAAATTGATTTCATGATTCCATCGATGACTCCAATATGCCGCAAAATCAATCAACAAAAATGCAGAAACGTAGAGCCAAACGCTCGGCGTTAGTTCAAAAATCGCAAAATGCTCGACCATCCAGCTATAACTCACCACAATTACAGTCAGCTTGAGGATAGATTTAACATTATTCGTCATGCCCGAGCTCAACCCTGAAATCGTGTCCATGACTCGATAAACTCGTTTTTTCATTAAAAAACTGACCGCTAATTCGATAAAAATTAAAACAACGAAGAATAAAATCCCGATTTTTAGTGCATTTGTGTATGCTTCCATTTTTTGATTGGTTTAATTTGGTTTGATTTGGTTTGATTTGATTTGATTTGGTGATTTCCCAAATACTCGGGGAAATCACGAATCCAAATAAGTTCGAATATCTTCCTCTAAACTATAATACTTCACATAACTACTCCAAGCATAATTCTTTTTGGGGGTATAAAATCGTTGATTTTTCTTTTTACTATCTACGATTATTAAGCCATAACCTCGACTTTCGCAAACTTTCAAGAAGGCATCTTGACCTTTTTTATCAATATCTTCAAAGCTATCTTCTGAAATTGAAATCCACTTTTCATTGGCCGGATATTGTTCAACTTGGTCTAAAACTGGAATTTGTTTATGCTTAAAACTATTGCGGGTCATCGCTCCGTAACCAAAAAAACCAAGGGCGAACATCGCTGCAAAAAACATCAATCCTAAAACTGGATTATCAAAACCCACGATAGCAAAAACGCCACCCGTTCCGATTGAAAATAATAAAGCCGCCCAAAGCGAATTTTTAAACCATAATTTACCATCCCGATACGGTTGAATCGCTTTTAGTGTTTTATACGATTTGGACTCCATCGAAATCACGTATAATTCGCCCGTCCAACGCTTTTTGAATGCTAAAAATCCGTCTGCTCGAAAACCACCATATTTCTTTTTCGTTCTAACCTCAATTTTGGAAAACATCCGCCCACCTTTCGCTTTTTTTTTATAATAATCCTCTAAATATTTCTGTGCGGCGACTTGTACCGTACGTTCAATTAATCTCGCCATAAGTAATAATTTATTTTATGAAATAAAATGTCACGAAAGATAGGAAAAATTTATTGTTTCAATATAAAATTTATTGTTTCATTCCTATATTATTCTATATCGGTTATTTATAATTTTATACTTTTTTTTAGCGCTTCTTTTTTAGCGACCATAATGCCGTAATTTTCGGTAGTGAAAGTCAATATTTTGAACCAAATGAGTCGCAAAAGACCAAATAAATCCTGCAATTCACTTCGTGAATTTTTTATGACTTTTAGCTTTACCAAAATCAAATCTTAGATAAACTTGAAGGAGCTCATTTAGTTCAAATTTCGTTTTTAACACTTACCGAGTTCATACGAAAATTCAAAAATTAGAAACCTAATTATTTACAATATTTTGCCAGTAATTCCTCGACTTCCTCACCGTACATCCCCGTAAAACCCCTGTCAATAGCAGCTTGTAAATCATTACAAGCTTTTTTTATTTTATCCATTTCGATATAAATTAACGCCCGATTGCGGTAGGCATAAGCGTTCTCTGGATAAATATCAAGTGACTTATTGACATCATCCATTGCCCCTTTTAAATCCCCTAATTTCATACGACTGTACGCTCTATTTGAAAAACCTAACGGCTCTTCAGGTCGCAATTCCAACACTTTATTATAGTATTCAACTGACTTTTCATGTTCGCCCGAATTCTGATATTTGAATCCAATATTGGCATACGCTCCATAATATTCCGAATCAATTTCTACCGCTTTTAGCAAATATTTTAAGGTTTCGTCACCTCGTCCAATTTCATCACAGACAACGCCCAAATTAGTCAAGACGCCCAAGCTTGTTGAATCAAGATTATAAGCAAGCATCAAATCGTCGTATGCTCCTTCAAAATTTCGCACACTCATTTTCGTAGTTGAGCGATTGCTATAAATAAAACATTTTATAGAATCAGTTTCTGCCAATTCAATCGCTTTTGTATAATCCGCAAGTGCCATATCAAAATTTTGAAGCTGATATAGCAAAGTTCCCCTATCATTATACAATTTTGATGATTTTGGTAAGTCATCAATACCACGACTATAAGTATCGTAAGCATCTTGATAATTACCCAAATACAGCTCAGCTCTGGCTTTCACGTAAAAATAATCCGCTCTCGGTACATCATTTTCGATGACATAAGTCGCCTTTTTTAAAGCCGTTTTATAATTTTCATTCTCCAAAGCTACTTCCGCTTCCGCAAAAGTTTCTGCTACCGTTTGGGCAATACTCAAATTAGCAATACCCATTAAAAGGAAAAATAATACTGATTTCATCTTTTTTATTTTGTGAGGTGAATTAAATATTACGCTATTTCAAAATATAGCACTTTAACAATTTCTGCAAATCGTATAAATTTTATATGTAAACAATACTTTAAAATCGTTTAAAACAGGGAGTTAGTGAACAGGCGACTTTTACAGAAATTATTAGAGAACCTAAAATATTAGGGTCAAACCTCATGGTTTTTTAATAAAGCCGTGAATTCCAACATACTATCTACTTCCATATCGTAACCAATTTGAGCAGCTTTTTCAAAATCCTCTGGCTTTGTTTTCACAAAAACCGTTTTCATGCCCAACCCTTTACCAAATGCAATATCGGAGGCAGAATCACCTAAAATGATGGATTTTGGGAAATCAATATTTGGAAAATCTCGTTGAGCTTGTTCGCCCATTCCAGTTTCGGGTTTTCGGCATTTTGGATTGTTGTGTTTGAGGTCGGGACAAATATAGATTTTATCAATTCGACCGCCATTTTTTTCAATTTCAGCAATCATTTTTTTATGAATTTCGCCCACGTTTTCTATCGTCATTTTTCCTTTACCAACGCCTTGTTGATTCGTAACCACGACAATCGTTTGAAACCTTAAATTAAGGATTCGCAACGCTTCTAATACACCTTCTGAAAATTGAAATTCGTTCCAATATTTGACATAATCGTCAATCAAACGTTCGTTAATTACGCCGTCTCTATCCAAAAAAAGCGTCCACGTTCTATTGATATTTTGTATAAAGTTCATTTAAGAAATAAATTTGTTTTTACGCTGAAAAGCGAATATTAATCGTATTAACCACGCTGCGGTCTAAAATCTAAAATTAAACCACTATACATTTTTAATTGAACCACAAAGTCGTATTCAATTGATTATTAGCGTATTATTTTTGTTTACTTTGTGCCTTTGTGTTTCAAATTTTCATTTTGTGTCGTAGTGTGGTCTAAAATCTAAATTCAAAATCAATTTGAGCCTTAGCGTAATCTTCGGGAATACCGATATCAATAAAATAAGTATCGGAAACGAAGCCATAAAATGCCAATTCGACCACATATTTTTCTAAAAAGTCGGTTTCAAAAGAGAATTTTTGACCAATCGTAAAACCTTGTTTTTCAAAAATAGCTTTCGCCAAAATATACGCTCCGCCATTAATTAAACCTGTTTTGCGATATTGTTTTTCTTGAAATTTTGTAATGCGATTTTCATCATTTAAAATAACCGTTCCATATCGTTCAAAATCTTGCATTGGCTTTAAGCCAAATACTAAGTCTGCCTTATTTTCACGGTAAAAGTTGGCGAAAGCCAAAATATCAACGTCAAAAAAAGTATCACCATTCAAAACCAAAATTGCCTCGTCCGAACAAGTTTTGGTAGCGTTCAGAATGCCGCCGCCAGTTCCTAAAGGCGTTGCTTCTTCGGCATATTCGACCGTTATTCCTTTATAATGAGTACCAAAAAAATCTTGTATCATTTCACCTTTATAACCAATTGACAAAACGACTTTTTCAAAATTATTTTTAGCTAAATAATCCATAATAAACGCCAAAAATGGACGTTCACAGACTGGCGCCATCGGCTTAGGAATGTCTGCAATAACCGCTTTTAAACGTGTTCCGAAACCGCCTGCTAATATGATTGCTTGTTTTATTTTCATTATTTTGTTGTTCCATTATTTCATTGTTTCATTG
>Ga0222647_1000665_pt1 | contig 13444 bp, 10 predicted proteins | sample AntAcemetagen333_FD_179864 | JGI IMG/M metagenome (GOLD analysis project Ga0222647, IMG submission 179864) | Saline water microbial communities from Ace Lake, Antarctica - #333 | ecosystem: Environmental > Aquatic > Non-marine Saline and Alkaline > Saline | place: Antarctica: Ace Lake...
CAGGACCGAGTGATTCGGATGCGTTTCGTGCGGTGGATGTGTTGGCTACAGATCTGGAATTTATTTCTTCGGAGAGTAGCAGGTATAACGCTACAAACCGTGAGGTGGAATGGAATATTTCAGGACTTTCACCAGGCGATACAGTAAGTTATCTGCTTAGTGTCCGTGTTTCACAGTCAGCCCAGCCAGGCTTGGTTGGCAATACCGCAGTGCTGCGCAACAAGGCTGGCGTGGAAGAAGATTCCGACAGTGCGGAAGAGATAGAGGTAGTTCCTGATAATCGCATAAGTTTGATTCTACAAAAATCTCTTCCAACTGTTGAAGTGCGGGTGGGGACTGATTATCAATATAGGATTTTCCTAAAAAACACAGGTTCTGAATCACTCAAAAATTTGGTTGTCATTGACACCTTGGATAGCAATCTTTCTTTCATTTCCTCCAATTTATTACCGAAGAGCAATGCGAATGGTATATTGAGATGGGAAATCGAGAAGTTAGACTCAGGTGACTCAATTTCAATAGATGTCTTAGTTTCTTTGGAGTATCAAAAGGAATTGATTGGCAGTTTTATCAATAACCAGGTTTGGGTTTCCTCGGTCAATTACAATCAGACATGGTTTGCAGAAGTCAATTCTATCATTCTTTCTCCAAACCCTACGGAATTGATAGCTTCAAAAATTCTGCTTAAGGAGTTTGTTTCTGTGGGTGACTTGATCAGATACGATGTCTCAATTGAGAATATTGGAGAAATCATAGCATACGATCTGATCATTACAGACTTCTATCCCAAAGGATTATTGTATGTCGGTATGGAAGGTCCTGGTAGAATTGAAGTTTATTCTGATTCATTAATAGTGACGATTGATCGGATGTTGCCAGGAGAAAAAGTTAAGATTCAGTTGAGCTTTGTTTTAATTGAGTTTACTGATCAAATGGTTAATATCGCACAACTAACTTCCGAAAACATACCTGATATAGAGGTTGTTGCCGACGCTATCAAATTGAAAAAGGTTGAGCTTGAGATTCTGAAGACAGTGTCACAAGAGTTTGTTGAGGTAGGTAGAGAGTTTAGCTATGTTCTTACCATTTCCAACAATTCTCAATTTACCGCCACGGAGGTGATTGCAACCGATATTTTGCCAACAGAAGTGGAATATATTAGGTCTGAAAGCACAAAGGGATTAGTTTCATTTTCTATCTCCGACAGGAAAATTGAATGGCTGTTGGATAGTCTTCAGGCAGGTGAGCAAGCCGAACTGAGACTATATGTGAAGGCAGTCGAGGCAAGCCGTCAAGTAATCAACTTCGCTAGTGTAAGTTCAAAGGAGGAGGATTCGGATATCAGTAACAATGAAGATGATGCTTCCCATTCTCAGACAAAACTTCATTTTCCAAATGTATTTACACCCAACGGGGACGGGGTGAATGATCGATGGGAAATTACCGGACTGGAAGCTTTTCCTGATAATACGCTTCAGATTGTCAACCGTTGGGGAGTATTGGTATTTGAAGCAGATGGATATACCAATAATTGGACGGGGGATAACCTCTCAGAAGGGACTTATTTCTATGTATTTAAATGGAGCGATAGTGCCAATACCAGTTATGAGAAAACCGGCTTTATCACCTTGGTTAGGTAAGATTTCTTTCAGTTTAATCTATAGGGGAAAATTCGATCAAAAGTGTGGATGATTAAGTGATTTACCCCTATAATAAAATCTCTCGGCAGGATATAATTTATATTACTATAAAATTAATTTTTAGATAAAAGATGAATAGAGTTAAAGCGATTATCCTAATACAATTGTTTTTCATAACAGTGCAAGGCACGGTAGGTCAGCAGGTACCACAGTTTAGTCAGTACTTGTTTAATCCTATTTATATCAACCCCGCCTATACAGGTTATAAAAACGACCTCTTTGTACAAAGTTTTTATAGAAGACAATGGGGTGGAATTAAAGGAGCTCCCGAAACTTATGGGATAGCAGCCGATGGAATGTTACCCTTCCAAAATCTGGGAATCGGGGTGATCGCTATGGGCGATCAAATTGGTCTTCAAAGCACGCACTCGCTCTATGCCAATGCAGCATATCACTTGCAGTTGGGGGCTGATTCGTATTTGAGCTTTGGAACAGGTTTGGGGATAGTGAATTATCGTATGAATAGTGAAGACTACGACCCTACCGTTGTAGACGACCCAACCCTAAGTGCTGGCGGCGGTAGTCTATTCTATCCTGATCTTCGTCTTGGCTTATTGTTTTACTCTGAGCATGTGTTCCTTGGAATATCGGTAGATCAGGTGCTAGGGAATATCTTAAATTTTGAAAATGCAGATTTAATAGTCAACCCACAGAGATCATATACTTTTAGTTTAGGAGGTATAATCGATCTTACAGACCGGCTCTTATTAAAACCCAGCGTACTGTTGATGGATGATTCCAGAGCGATGACTCGAGCTGATTTTAACCTGTTATTCATGTATGACGAGGCGATTGGAGTAGGAGTAGGCCACAGAAGGAGTTTCCATCTATTTGATCGTCCAGAATATGTGGCTGATAATAATAATGTAGGTCTGCTGGTATTAACGGAAATTCGACTGGGGGAAAGTCTTCGGTTAGGCTATTCATTCGATTATCCGATGGCTGGTTTATGGGTGGGTAATTCCCATGAATTGTCCTTGGGATTTCTCGTTACATCTAGGCGTTCCCGGTTAAGATCACCACGTTATTTTTAATAAGAAACTATGAAAGTTAACCTCTTTATTCTATTTGGTTTATTATTGTTAATTGGTTGTTCAGCTAATAAAGGAGCTTTAATTGTGGCAAACGATCATTTTGAAATTTTTGAATATGATTTGGCTATAGACAGTTATAAAAAGTCTTTTGACCAAAATCCAACCCAAGAAGCAGCCTATAAACTTGCAATTTCCTATCTGAAAAAAAGAGAGTTCAGAGATGCAGAATATTGGTATACATTATATCGGCAAAAGGGCGAAATGGATGTCAGTAATCTTTATGAATTGACGGAGATTTACATTGGGAATTTCAAGTTTGAAGATGCCAAATCTGCGCTCAGTGTAATAGCTGCCGTGGACAATATCCAGACTGAAACAGGCAAATGGAAAATGCTCAACAAATCTGCCTCCGAAGCTAAAGACTTGCTCAATGTGGATACGGATAATGTATTAATCCCGCTGAAATCAGTAAATACCGTATTTTCCGAATTTGGTTACACACAGTTTGATGGGCGAAAGTATTTCGTTTCTGATCGTATAAGTGCTGACTCAAGTAGCGCTAAGGACAATTCAGCAACTAGGATTTATGGATGGACCGGAAATGGATATTTGCAAGTATTCGAAGGGGATTTCGATAGTCTGAGTATGGATTTGAAAAATATTACGGTATCTAATGAGTTTCAGGGCAAGCTCCATATGGGCCCTGTAAGTATGGATAGTTCCATGGCCTTCAATACCTATACTCCCAAAGATGAAAAGGCAAGAGTAGGAAAATTGGATGAAGTGATTCCCAAAATCAATTTCTCGAATCGTCTTACAGGGCAAGTAGAGTTAATTCCTTCTTTATCTGAAAACTTCCTGACTGATCCTTTTTGGGATACGAAAGCTCAAAGATTGTATTTTGCTGCTGATTTCTCAGGCGGCTTTGGTGATTTGGATCTATATTATATGGATTTGGTATCCGGTAAGTGGGGATTGCCTATAAATCTTGGAAGTGGCATAAACTCCTTTGGCATCGAGCGAAGTCCATTTATTCATCAGGATATGCTTTATTTTTCCTCAGATGGTTTAGGCGGTTTGGGGGGATTAGATATTTACAGCACTTCATTACAGCAGGAGCCATCGCTCCAACCAGTTAATATGGGCGTTCCTTTTAATTCCAACAAGGATGACTTTTTTTTCTATATCGACGATGCGTTGCAGGGGATTAAGTTTCTTTCCTCAGATAGAGATGGTTCCGTGGGTATGGATGATATTTATTATGTCTTTCAGATTCCTGAGGATTTGATTCGACGGATAGTTGTTATAGTCACCGACGAAGATACTGGCGTCCCATTAGAAAATATGGTGGTCGAATTCCAAAGACCGGCTACTAAGTTGATCCAAAATCTGATCACTTCCGAGCTGGGGCTAGCTGATTTTAATCTCGATTTATCTGATTCGTTGATTAGAATTAAAGTGTACGGTTCGGGATATCTCAACTATGAAATTGAAGCCCACGACGTACAGGCATCGGATACTGTCTTCGTTGCGCTCCAGAAGTTGAGGCTAAATACTCCGGTAGTACTGGAGGACATCAAGTATGATTTTGATAAATATACTATCAGACCATCTGAAAATGAATCGTTGATTAAATTGATAAATAATTTACGTTTCAATCCGGATTTAAATGTTGAATTGAGATCTCATACAGATACTCGGGGAACCCCGGGTTACAATCAACAGCTTTCAGAACAAAGGTCTGCTTCTGTATTAGACTTCCTGATCAGAAGAGGGGTTCAAAAATCCAGAATTTTTTTGCAGTCTTATGGTGAATCCTACCCTTTGGTCAAGTGTGGGGATCAATGCCCTGAGGCAAAACATGCGCTTAATAGACGAACGGAATTTGTTTTTTTCTATGGTGAATTTCAAGATAGTCCTTACACTTACCCCGTTTCTGAATTGGATAAAGGGCGATCTATTCAGTCGGATATCGCCAGTCAAAACTCTCCGAAACTCTTCGATTCAAAGGTGAATAGGAGTGTAGCGATTAACACCACTAATACCTCAAATCAAAACCGGGCATCTGATTACGATAGCACTGCTACGGCAAATGATTTCGGGTTCTATTACTTGGTTGTGGGAAGCTTCCAAACTCTTGCTGAAGCCCAGAAAAAAGTGGTAGAACTGAAATCTAAAGGGTTCTATACGAATCAGATAATTGCACCCATGGATGCTAAAAGTCGTTATAGAGTAGCCATCGAGGAGTTTAGTACTTACGATGAAGCGTCTGGAAAAATGGATGATTACAAGAAAAAAGTAAACAGGAAAGATATCTGGATTTTGTTTGTGGACAAGGTTGATTAGCTAGTAATCGCTACAAAACAGACCAACCTAAGCTTGAAAGCCCAGTCTAGCCTGTACTCGGGCTAGACTTTTGAGTTCCAGAACCCCCAGTGTCTGGTTTTGTATCTAAATTGAGTATTGATGAAAAGTCCTTTGAGAAGGCCCACCAGTACCTCCACTGTTCTAATTATACTTGACATGGAAGAAGACCAGATGAAGAAGTGTTTCGTACTGTTCATCTCTGCTAAGATGCCTCGCTTTGATGGCTTAGCAGGTAATTTATTTTAATTCGCCAACCAGATGTTTTTGACATCCCAATAAATCAGAGTAAGATTAGTCTGGGTACACGTGGAAGGATTTCCTTTCCCAAGTTCCTGAGTGTATTGATTTAGGACGTTTGTTTAAAGGGGTAACCGAATTGAATCGTTTTTAAACAGACTTTGATACGCTTTCCATCGACTGTATTTTACGAATAAAGGAGTAAGAAATCATTTTTTTGCTTGGCGATATTAAGCCAAAAATGACTGTAAAAAATATATGAGTTGTACATAAACTCTCGTCTAAAATTAATATTCGGTTTTACCACTAAGGCTAAACCATCACTAAAGTTAAATTCTTAATAATCCCCGGGTTTGTTACAATTCTGGTAATAAATGGGTAGACTTTTATTTGATGATAAAGCCAACCTTATAATTTTAAGAAAAATGAAAATTCTTAATTTTTCTGAGATTGGCTTTACTTTTACATCTTTTTTGTCGGGGTGGCAGGATTCGAACCTACGACCTCCTCGTCCCAAACGAGGCGCGATACCGGGCTACGCTACACCCCGGTCGGTATCTTTCTCCACTTAAGGATTTGTAAACATAAATAAAATTGTCTGTTGATCAACTTTACACTAGGAATTATTGCGTTTTTTTTATCAACTATCTCAGAATGGAAAAAAAATTAAAGAATCAATTCTCTGAATGGTTTGAAAGCGAATTAGTTGCCAGTTTATAGAGAATATTTAGCGTTTTGTCAGAATACTAAGTGTATCCATTTAATAAGCTTGAGATTCTACTTTACAGGGAGGTGAAATTTTCTTATCAGACGGAATCGTTTGCGCAGCTTATTGGTCATCTCAAGTAAAACCCATTGAATAGTAGTGAGAGATTGGTTACATTAAATATGTTTTTAAAAGTCACAAATTCAAATGTTTAAAAGATTTAACATGTACTCGCAATTATGCCACTAACCTAATTTTCTTTGCTCAACTGGCAAGTCACCCGCCACAGCGAGGCAGGCCCGCCACAGCGAGGCAGGCCCGCCACAGCGAGGCAGGCCGTTGACGTTCCGATAGCCACCGGAAGAATACCAGTAATGTTAGTGTCTACCATATAGTAAGCTACTTTTTGATTTTTACCGCTGCGATTACGGATAATCACAAAGATTTAATACCTCTTAGTTTACTCTTTATTAAACCGATCTATATAACCCCAAAAAACAATCAAAATGATCCAAAGACGAGAATTTATCAAAAAAAGCATCTTCGGTACAGCTGGCATAGCCGTGGCTGGAATGTCAATGAGCGCCAAATCTTACGCTGCAATTATCGGTGCAAATGATCGAATTAACCTTGCTGTAATTGGAATTCGTGGTCAAGGAGGTAATCACATCAACCAATGGTGTGCACTCAAGGACAACCGGAATGTGAGACTTAAGACCCTTTGTGATGCGGATGAACAATACTTTGCAGCGAAGTCTAAGCTAGTTGTGGATAAAACTGGTCTAAGTCCACTTACCGAATGGGATATGCGAAAGGTCTTGGAAGATAAAGAAATAGATGCAGTCTCCTTTGCGGTTCCAAACCACTGGCATGCACTCGGTACCATCTGGGCCTGTCAAGCTGGGAAACATGTCTATGTCGAAAAACCAGCCAGTCACAACGTGTTCGAAGGAAGGAAAATGGTGGAGGCTGCCCGGAAATACGACAGACGAGTTCAAGTAGGTTTCCAAAACCGATCTATAGCCAATGTGATGGAAGCGATCAAATTCCTTCATGAAGGCGGAATCGGTGATGTCTATATGGCGCGTGGACTTTGCTACAAACCACGTGGTTCCTTTGGTCGAGTGCCTGACGACGCAGTTCCAGCCTCGCTTCACTATGACTATTGGAGAGGACCAGCACCTATGATTTCGTATAACGAAAAGAAGGTACACTACAATTGGCATTGGCACTGGGACACCGGAAATGGAGATACCGGAAATCAAGGTCCACACCAGTTTGACGTGGCTAGATGGGGGATGAATAAAAATGAGCACCCGGTTTCGGTATATTCCTCGGGGGGAATTTATGGGATTGATCCAAAGGACTGCTCACAAGAAACGCCAAACACTCAAACTTCGATATTCAAGTACGCAGACGGAAAGGTACTAGAGTTTGAAACACGTGGTAGGTTCACCAATGGGGAGTCAGGAATGGGTATCTCGATTGGTAATATGTTTTATGGAACTGATGGGTATATGGAAATTGATGGTGACAATTGGAAAGCTTTCCGTAAAAATGAAGCTGAACCTTTTGCGCAGTCCAAGAAAAATGAAGCAGCTTCTACTCAAAATAACAACCTTATGGCAGCACCGGGTGGAGCGGAGCATTATGCCAATTTCCTTGATGGTATAAGAAATGGAAATGCTGCGCTACACTGCGATATTGAAGCAGGCTATATTTCTTCTGCACTTCCTCTGCTAGCTAATATTTCATATAATCTTGGGCGTAATCTGAAATTTGACGGGAAAAGTGAAAAATTCGTCAATGACAAAGAAGCGGATAAAATGCTCACTCGAGACTACAGAAAAGGCTATGTTGTTACTTCAAAGGTCTGATCCATTTAAAATTAAATATGATTATCCGCGATTATGCCACTAACTTAATTTTCTTTGCTCAACTCACAGCAATACCCGCCACAGCGAGGCAGGCCCGCCACAGCGAGGCAAGCCCGCCACAGCGAGGCAGGCAGATGACGTTTCGATAGCCATCGGAAGAAGTACCAGTAATACTTTGTTTACCATATAGTGAGCTGCCCTTTGATTTTTACTGGCACAATTGAGGATATATTTAAAATTAAAAATGGATAACTCGAGAAGATCGTTTATGCAAAAAAGTATGGCTGCCGGGCTTGGCTTGGCAGCTTTGCACCTTCCCGTTAAGGCTCTTTCAGCGAATCACTACCAAGGGATGAAATTTGGGCTAGTCACGTATCAATGGGGGAAAGGCTGGGATCTTCCCACCTTGATCAGAAACTGTGAACTTTCCGGATTATTGGGGGTCGAGCTAAGAACTGAGCATGCTCACGGAGTGGAGACCAATCTGAATACTTCTCAGCGTGCTGCGGTCAAAAAGCGCTTTGCCGACAGCCCTGTCACTTGCTTGGGGTATGGAAGTAATTTTGAATACCACAGTCCGAATCCTGTAGTGCTTCGAAGGAATATTGAAGAGACTAAGGCTTACACCAGACTCTGCAGTGATATCGGAGCGACTGGGATCAAAGTGAAGCCAAATACCTTACCGGCTGAAGTTCCCCAAGAAAAGACTATTGCACAAATAGCAGCTTCACTGAATGAGGTGGGGGAATTTGCGCAGGATTTTGGACAGGAAGTGCGAGTAGAGGTGCATGGTACGCTGACCCAAAATTTGCCGATTATGAAGCAGATTTTTGATCAGGTTACTGCCTCAAATGTCAAAATTTGCTGGAACTGTAATGATGAAGACCTCCTTGCGCCCGGCTTGGTGGAGAACTTCAATTCTGTGAAGAAATGGTTTGGGGACACGGTTCATGTCAGAGAACTTAATCTTGGCTTATATCCGTATAATGAGCTTTTCGGTCTCTTTAATAAAATAAAGTACAAAGGCTGGATTTTACTTGAGGCTCGAACGGAGCCAGAAGATCTTGTTGCGGCGATGAAACAGCAACTCGCTTATTTTAATGATTTGGCAGCTGGAAAGTCTATAAAGTGACCGCATGCCGTCCGAATTTCATCACTACTCACTACTAAATAGCAATTCATGCATCGTGTTAAAATCGCTTACATTCTTCCAATAATTACGCTCTTGGCTAGCCTAGTCTGTTTCAATTCCCTTGGTCAAAATGCTCAGCGCATTGATCAACTTGCTAGTGGCAACTCAGGGAAAGAGCGCATCAGCCTAGTGCTTAATGAGGATCAGAAAAGTGTGGATGTACATATTGAGGGTATATTTTTTACCTCATATATTTTTCCCGATTCTCTAGAAAAGCCAGTTTTATACCCAATCATGACCGCTGAAGGGACTCCAATTACCCGAGGATTCCCAATTGCTCCACGGGCAGGGGAACGTTTTGATCATCCGCATCATATTGGACTCTGGTTCAACTATGGAGATGTCAATGGACTCGATTTTTGGAATAATTCATCTGCGATTCCGGCTTCAGAGAAAAGTAAATACGGTCATATCGTTCACAGATCCATCAAGTCAATCAGTAGTGGAAATGAGGAAGGAAGATTGGAAGTCGAACTAGAATGGCTCAACCAAGCAGGGGAGAAGCTGCTTACCGAGCAGACTACTTTTATATTCTCCGGAAATAAAGGAAAACGCGTCATCGATCGAATCAGTACATTGACGGCGGGTGAGCAGGAGGTTTCATTTACTGATAATAAAGAGGGAATGCTTGGGCTACGTGTCGCAAGGGAATTGGAACATCCGTCTAAAAAGCCGGAGCTTTTCACAGATGCGGCTGGAAAAGTCACCGATATCCCCACAATGAATAATGAGGGAGTGACCGGAATGTATCGAAGTAGTGAGGGAATCGAAGGAAATGAGGTTTGGGGTACGCGGGGAAATTGGGTGAGTTTGAATGGGAAAATTAAGGAAGAGAATGTTTCGGTAGTAATCTTGGACCACCCTTCAAATCCAGGATTCCCAACCTACTGGCATGCGCGTGGCTACGGCTTATTTGCTGCGAATCCTCTGGGACAAAAGGCATTGAGTGGCGGTAAAGAAGAATTAAATTTCAAGCTTAAAGCAAATGGGTCTAGTGAATTTAAGTATCGAATTATGGTTCTTTCAGATGAGCGCGTAGCGGATGCTGCGATTAAAGCGGAATATTTGAAATGGGCGAAGTAGAAGAAAGTCACAATTAAAAATCTGTAGAATAGAACTGCTAATTATTTTGGATCACAAACTAACTACTTTATCTTCAATGGTGATTTGGTGGCATTTCAAATTTCTCAGTTAAACTTCTTCGATTTTTTTCATCACTTTGGATACCGTTTGTCGCATCAATCTGGTCAAATCTGCCAAGTCCTGACAGGTGATGTACCGATCATAATCTTCAGGACGCATGCCACAGTGCTGGGATCATTTCGGTAGCTGATAAAGTCCGGAGTAGGTAACAATGGCCTGTCACATCAATCGCAGCGAGCATCAGACCGGAGTTTTGAATGCTGTTCACTTGGGCGTAATAATGCGGCTGGGCAGAGAAAAAACCGGCACCAAATTTCAGGATATCGGTATTTTTCCCTTTGATATTCCCAGTCATCTGCAGACGGGGTTGAATGTTATTCCAGTCCGATGGAAGATTATCTGATCGCATACCCAATTCTTGATCCAACATAGGATTATAAGCAGCAGCTATCGTAAAGGCACTGACATCATAGCGCACTCCCAAGACTGTTTGAAGATTTTTGGCAAGCTCAAACTCAACTTGTGCAAATGCAGAGAGATCAATTACAGATTGCGTGACCAAAGGCGAGCCTGAAAGTGGAACTTCTCGCGCATATCTGGAAGCTTTGAAATTCTCTAGATCCTGAAGATTGTCGAAGAAAAACCTCCCATTTTGTTCATTCGAAAGTAAAGTTTCCAAATAGGTAAACATATTGTCCGTACCGAGTGTGAACTGGTATTTTCCTTTTGTCATGTAGGTAGTGTTGACAAAATGAAGCTGATTTTCCACATTCGTCTCAGGTGTAAATCGCTGTCCTCCAAATTAAAAACTCCTGGCTTGGGTAGCATTTGGGTTTGATTCGGTAGGGAACGGCGAGGTTATCCGCACTATTCCTCTCGGGATATTATGGATCGGAAGCTGAGCGTTTGGAAGAAATGCCAGTTCTGCATGTTGGAACTGCACTTTCAATTCATTGGTGGTAGTTGGATTGATCGCAGTTCGCAATGAAGCCAGAATGCCGTTTTCTCTGGAGGTAAAATCACTGTAAACTTCTGCCAAATTGATACTGGAGTTGTCATTCACACGTAGTGGATTGGTCCAGTCGGTAAAATTATTTCTGATCGTAAGTTTATTTCTGTTATTCAGTTGCCAGTCAATCCGGGCAAAAATCGTGTTGGCCACGGTCTTTGTTGAGAATTGTCTTACTTGCTGTGCATCACTGACACCGTATAATCTTCGAACTATATCCAATGCTTTATTTAGCGTATCGCTCTTGACCCCAAGTCTTCGCTCATCATCTGGAGTATTGATATCTGTAATGAAAACGGGATCTCCTGCATCCTGACGTTCAAAAGCCATAAAAAAGTGCATCTTGTTTTTGATAATAGGTCCAGCAGGACTAAATCCCCATTGGTAGTGGTAAAAATCTTGTGTACGCTCATTGCAGCGGATGTCAAATTGGCTGGCTAGCTTATCGTTCCTGTGATAAACAAAAGCTGAACCCGAAAGCTCATTGGTGCCAGCTTTGGTCACTGCATTCAAAGCGCCCCCAGCCTGTCTTCCTTGACTGACATCATTAAGAGTTGGTTACCCACTTCAAATTCTTGGATTGCTTCAATTGAGACAGTGTATGGACCTCTTCCTAATTCCCCAGCAGTCAGTTGATTTCTTGCGTTCCGTCCAGCGCCACGTTGGTAGATGTTCGTAGCTGACCTCCCAAGTTGATGGAGCCACCACCCTGCAGCGGAGCGAGTGAGGTTAAACTGGTGAAATTCCTTCCTTCGGTGGGTAAATTTTTGATCTGAGTAGAACTGATGGAGGTAACTCCACCTAATTTACCAATCTCATTATCCAAATTATTTGCAGAAATGACTACTTCATCAAGCTCAGTTTCTCCAGTTGTCAGCTTGAATTCCAACTTGATTTGATCACCTTGGTTTAGCGTGTAACCATTTCTTACTTTGGTCACATAGCTGATAAAACTTACCGTGACTGAATAGGGCTTTCCCAATGGTAATTGTTGAAAGTTGAAGCTACCTTCTTCTGAGGTGATGGAATAGGTCTTGAAACCTGTAGCACCATTCGCCACCAGTACGGTAGCCTCCACCAGAGGAAGGTTGGTCTCATCCAGGACTTTCCTTCCCGGTGATGCTTGCGTTGGTAGCCTGAGCGAGCAGATACTGCGCTTCGAAGGCTGTGAGGAACATTATCAGCAATATGCTGAAGCTCCATTTGGAGAAAAAATTTTGACTCATAACGAATTGAGATAGGTTTGTGATGAGTCAAAACTAGCTTGGTAAACTCTGCAGAAATGTTAAAAATTAACTTTCAGGGAGATCTTAATAAAAGGATAAAAACTGAGCTGATTTGTTAACAAAAGCGTAACGGAACGAGATGGAATTGATCACCGATGGAAGTGAATTTGAGATTTTTCAGGTTATTGTCTCGTGCAACTTATTTTTCAAATCACAGTAGGCTTAAGCACGCTAGACTTTGGCGATCTTTAATGAATAATTTAGGCTCGATATGGATTATAGTGGGTAATAGAATTTCTGAGAATAACTAAATGATCAATAATTCTAAGTTTCAGCTTTGCCTAGCCTATGACGGGTAGTCAAATTTGAGCTTCCCGGCTATGAAATAGCTCTCAAGTTTGGCGATTTACTAGACATTAAAAATAAAGTGGTCATAATTAGGAATTATGGCCTTTTTTCAGCCATATTGTATCTAGTTAAAAGACTAGATATGGGGTATCCAACTAAAGTACAACTTATTAAGAGAGCCAAAAGTGAGCAATGGTATGTCAACTTTCCTGCTGCGGTAGCCCAGGCGATTGAATTTCAGCAGGGCGAAGTGGTAGAATGGATTATTGATGATCACCAGAGGCTGGTCCTTCAGCGTAGTGATCAGTCTGTGGCTGATCTTAAAAAAAAACTCCCGGAGAAGATCTGAAAGAAGTTTTGGAAGGACTTTTCCTGGAATGCCGGTCCTGTTTCAAGCAATCGCGAACGTGGTTAAGAGCCAGGCAACTGATGAGTGGCGTGCTCACTTGTATGGGACGACATACGGTTACCGGTTGGCTCACAGCCAGTGGAGACCAGTTTAAGGACTGGAGCGCTGCTTACCGCCTTTTTAAAGGGGATCGGATGGATATTGCGGGAATCTTTGGAGTGATCAGAAGACAGGTTGTCGGATTGATCGATCCGAG
>Ga0222647_1000667_pt1 | contig 13437 bp, 8 predicted proteins | sample AntAcemetagen333_FD_179864 | JGI IMG/M metagenome (GOLD analysis project Ga0222647, IMG submission 179864) | Saline water microbial communities from Ace Lake, Antarctica - #333 | ecosystem: Environmental > Aquatic > Non-marine Saline and Alkaline > Saline | place: Antarctica: Ace Lake | collected...
CTTCACTAAAATCTGAAAATATTCAAAAGAACCATATTATCAAGCGTATGCAAAAAACACAGGATATTATAAAAATTCCGATTGTTGCTCCTGCACAAGCTATTTTGGATAAGTACAAGTCGGTGGATAATGGTAATTATGAACTAAAAGTATTCGCAAATCCTGTAATGAATCGCTACTTAAAGGAAATCGGAGAAATCGTTGGTATTGACGATAAAGTAACGATGACCAATAAGAAGAGGGGAGTGTTTGTTGAAAATACTCAGCCTAAGTATAAATTTATAACTTGCCATACCGCACGGAGAACATTTATTACGCTTTCGCTGGAAAAAGGGATTCGTCCCGAAGTTGTAATGAATATTGCAGGACATAAAGATTTTAGAACAACTCAAAAGTATATTAAATTGGTAGATAATGTTATTGATGATGAGGTATTGAATGCGTGGAATAAATAAGCTGCTTGATATTAACCGCTTCTAAAACAACAAATTATTCATTAAAATAAAGAAAATAAAGTCATTGGAAAACTTCAAAATAATAGTTTAACGATGCTATTCAAAATGTGACACTTCTTAAAAGATATTCTCCCATGTCAGTTGCTAAAATTGAAAAAGACGATAAAATGATTCGGGAAGATACCATTTAACTAACACTATTGAGTAAGGTTCATAATGTCATCACTATTTCAAAAGGTAAAAATTAATTACGAAAGCCACTGACTCTCTGGAAGTGAAGAGGATAAATTGCTATACGCTCAGTTTTGTAGTAATTCTATTGCTTTTTTTGCGTTTGTTGGTTGATTCAAAACACTAAAAAGACCTTCATAACCAATATTTTGATTGGCTTCTTTAAACTTTTGAATTGCCATTAATTTCTTAACGACCTTATTTTCACTTTCCTGAGTTCTTAACTCAATTTTTTGAACGGCATCAACGAAATTACCCGACCTAAAATCCTGATTGATTTTACTAATTACAGCCTCAATATCAGACTTCAAACCATTTAAGGTTTTGGTCTCTTCTGCAATATTATTCAGTAATTGATTGAAATATTTTTGCGTTTCCGTTTCTTTTTCCGTGATTAAATCATTGTCAATAATTTCTTCTAATCGTTTTGCAAATGCGATAAAATCTGATTTCTGCTCCAATCTATTATTCAAACCCAAATCATTATCGGAATAAAAAAAACCTGCAAACTTTGAAATTCTTTGTTCTAATAAACTTTCGATTCGGTTTATTTCATCTTGAATTCCGACTAGTTTTCCAATCAACTGATTGACACTTTCTTTTACTTTTAGTATTTTTGACGGTTCGTTGATTGCTTGTTTTAGTTGTTGATAAAGTACTCTGATTTTAAAATTTTCCTCGAAGTGTTTAATTTCAATTTCTAAACTATTTCGTTCGTTTTGTATATTTTTAAGTTCGTTTTGATTTTGGTTAATTGTATTTTTTAACGCTTGTTCCTCTTGTTTGAATTGCATTTTTACTGCGGATAATTCTGCTTCAACTTGTTTTAAGTCAATTTCAAAATCAACCTGTTTATCTATTAATTCTCGTTTATCCTTATGAAACTCATTAACTAAAGACGTATTTTTCTCAATTGTTTCTAATTGATTTTGAACCGTTCTAATACTATTTTCAACCGTATTCAGTCGATTAATATTCGCACCTTCACCTTTTAATTCCGTTTGTCGTTTTGCATTTAACGCTTCTTTTTCATCGCTCGAACTTTTCTTTTGTGCTTCAAATATTTGAATAAAAGTCGCCTTTTTAGATTTGTACGTTGTTGCCAATACCGTTAAACTCCCTTGATGATTCTGCCGAATTACCCTTTCCTCTCTTTCAAGTTGTTGTTTAATTCCTTGTCGTTCTTGCTTAATTTTAAGCACGTTCTCTCTAGCAAAATTTAACTGATTTTGTTGTGTGTCAATCGCTTTTTCTTTTTCGATTTTAGCTTTCGAAATTAAGTCATTTTCATCTAAATTAAGGTGCATTAATTGGTGATTATCAGAATTTTGCTGCATTGTCAACCTGTCAATTTCTTTCTGAAATAGTCTGATTTTAGTATTGTGTTTCTTTCTTAATTTGTTCCCTTCATCGGTTAGTTTTTCCGTTAGATTAAACACATCTACTTGCCAATCTTGGAGCTGTTTTTTAAGACTTTCTCGTTGATGAATAAAGTCCCCAAATGTTTTAGCCGTAATTGGTAAACTTTCTAAATTGATTTTTAATCCAAAAAAAGTATTTTTTTCCTTTTTAAATATTGGTCTCAAATCCGTATTCAATAAGATTTCTTCCCGAAAGACCTTACCAATACTTTCTCGCCACTCAAAGTCATCTTGATTATCTAAAAAGCCATATAAGGTAGTTTCGTACAGCTCAATATGTTTTAGGGTAATTTCAAATTCCTTTTTGGCGGTTTCAATTTGTTGCTGTAAAGCATTTTGTTCCAATAAAATCTGTTGTTCTAATATTTCAACTCGTTTTTGAGCCTCTTTCTCGTAATTTAATTTCTCTTGCTTTTGGTTTTTTAAATCATAATCAATTTGCCGTAAACTATCTTTTATCGTTTGAATATCTTTACGAATTGCGTCTAATTCAGCCTGCCGAAAAGTTGTTTTTTGAATATCTTTTAGCTGAAACATTGCTTCATTTTCTGTCTGCCTTGCCTCTATAAAAGCCTGATTAGTATTTTCAGTTTGCTCCAGAAAGTTGGTATGAAGTGTAGAAATAGCCGTTTGTTCTTTTCGTTCCAAATCGAATTTCAAACGATTCCATTCGCTTTCTAAATCGTTGATATGTTTATCATGTAAATTTTGAAAAGCCTTTTTTTTATCCTCAATCTGCTCAAACAATCGTTGATATCGGTCATCAATACTCCGATATTTAGCCGTTAAAATATGTTGTTCTTTTTGAGCATTAACCAACTCAATTTGTAGCGTCGGTTTTTGTTGGTGTAGGTTTAAAATACCTTCAATTCCCTTTTTATCGTAATATTTACGTTGAGATATAGCACTTTGAACCTTATTTTTAAGAACGGCAATTCCATCTTTAAATAATTGACTTTCAGTATTAAAAAGATTTATTAACTGTTCTAAATCAAGATTTAATCCCTCTTTAATTTGATTCTTTTCGTACTGATTTTGTATTAACTCGCCAATTCTACCTTGGGCATTGCGTAAAGCAATCCCCAATTGTTGAGCCGTTTTTTGGAGTATTTTTTTGTGATTTAATAACTGATGGTAACTATCAATAATATTTTCACCTTGCTTTTTGTATCGCTTGAAAATATGAATTTCATCATAAGATTTCTGAAAAGAAACGACATTTTTTCGAGTACTATTCAACTCAATGCTCACCTTATCTTTATCTTCCGTGATAGAGTTGATAATCGTATTTTTAATAAAAGTCGCTTCCAACTTAGAATTCAAAAAAACATTACTAATCGTCCGAGGAATATTTTGGTACGCATTACTTTCTAAAATAGCATATTTTTTAAACTCTCGTTTCGAGTTTCCATAAATAATATCACGGTAATCTTCATAGTTATCAATCCGTTTTGCCGTGTAAGCAACACCTAATTCATTAAGCGTTTTTTGGACTTCTTTTTCTGTTTTACTATGATTATTCTCAATGAAAAAATCACGATTATAGGCTTGGTCAATCAGTCGATAACAAATTCGATTTTGCGATTTGAATGCCCAAACACAATAGACGTGTTTATCCGTTTGCACTTCATAAATCAAATGAGCATTAATATTTGCAAAGTAGTATTCCAAAAAAGATTGCTTCTCTGTAGGAATACCTAATTGTGTAATTTTAGCATTATAAAAGAATAGAATCGCTCGTAAAAGTGTACTTTTTCCAACACCTTGCGTGCCGATGAAATGTACATTTCCATCTAAAAGAACTTCCCCATACGGAATATTCGCACTATTGATAAAGATTAATTTACGTAGTTGTCGCATCTTCTTGAATGTTAATTAGGTTTATCAAACGGTCTAAATAATTGATAGAACTCAATACTTTATATTGCTCTCCATCTGGTTGTAAAACCGCAAAATCAGCATTGACCAATTCATCAGCTAACTGTTTTATTTTCTCTAAATCCGTCATTTTACGCTTTTCAATTCGATTTAGTTTTTCTTGCAATAAGACTTTTTCAGAACAAGCAACTTTAATTTTTGCAAGTTCAAATGTTGTCCCTGAGTCGAAAATAGGGTCATAAGTTCTGAAAAAATCGAATATGTCAATCCATTTGTAAGCGGTTTCTATTTTACTTTGAATGGTTTGTATATTTCCTTGCTTGCTAAAATAGAAATAGCCGTTTCCTTTTTCCAAAATCAAATTAAGCTGTTCAAAATAGGCTTTCACTTTTTCAAAATTGCGAGGATTATCCAAATAATCAAACCAAATCCGCTCATCCTCTCTATTGGAATTATCATTGATAAAATGACCATTCCGCAAATAATCAAAAATATCACCGATGGTTGAATTATCCATATTTTTAGGTTTTTAAATGTACAGACGAGTTAAGTCCTCAATCTGTTAATGTGTTTAGTTTTATAAGCGTTTCAAATTCACCGTGGCATATTCAATTCCGTCATTTGTAGATTGCATCATATCCGAAATATCTAGTAAATCGCCATACATCGAAATCAATTTACAAAACAAAGTCAATCGTTTAGCTTCCGTTATAGATTGATCAAATTCAAAACGTTGCACGAATTCAAACAAATCACCACCTTGAGCAATATAAATGTTCTTTAGTTTTTCAATATCAATGAAAATTTCTTGTTCAGTATCTTTTAATTCAAAGAAGTCTTGCGGAATGGGTTTCGCTAATTTAAGCGGTGTTTGGCTATGTTTTTCTTGCTTTTGATATACCTTTTGAATAGCACGGTAGCCTTCATCGGTTTGTAAATAAGACAGCGAAAGTCGAGTTTTAATACCGACTCTTCCTGCAAAAAATAAGGCGTTCTGATTTCCCAAAATCTCATCAATATTCGATTTAGCTCGTAAATCATATTGGTCTTTTAAGTATTTAATCCGTTGTAATTTCTCATAAGCAGCCGATTGTTCTTGTACTTTTGCTAAGTATTTGATGATATTTTCTTGAACTCCCAACAAATTCCTTTTCGTATCCATCAAAGCCTGTCGAACCTTCAAAACAATCACTTTAAATTCACCATCAATCAAACTATTAAAAAGCGTTCCTGTACTAATAATTTCTTCTAATTGGAAAACCAATTGCTCAATCGTATCTCGTTTTTCTCTAAAATTTTGGAGTTTTGACAACTTGATTTTTAGGTTGGTTTCTGTCTTATAAACCTGCTCCATACTTTCCCAAAGTACCCGAACTTGACTCATCAAAACCTGCTCAATTTTCTTCAATCCCTTCTTAATATCTTTGAGATACCGTTCCTTTTTTTGAAAAACATTTTCCTCTAAATAATACGCTTCATTCTGCCGAATGCCATTAATAATATCCTGCACCATTCCCGTATTAATAGTTGACCGAACATCTAAAAACTTTTCAAAAAAATCAGATAACTCTTCCTCCAAACTCACAATTCCTGCCTCAACATTAATCAAATTGCCATCAATGAGTTTATCCAATTCTAGTATTTCCTGTTCCTCTAAGCTATTTACAAAGTCATCGTACCGTAATGATATACTCCGCTTATTAAAAAGCTCAGTCAATGGCTTTTTATTGCGGTTCAAGGCGTTGATGAAGTCTTTTATGGTTTGGAATTTAAACATTTATTATAGATTAATATCTTTGAAAACTTCCAAGATTTTATTTTCAATAAGTTCATCGGGTGATTTGTTTTCTAATAATGTTAAAGCTTCTTTCACAAAAATATGTTCTGAATATTTACCTTCTTTATGGTCATACCACATACATTTTATCCTTATATTTGCAGCATAACGATTTCTTTTTCCTGTTGCTTTATTGTATAATGGCTTCTTATCTTTTTCTAATATTTCGTTAATTGCCGTTACTAACATTTTAGGAGGTGAATAACTTGCATCTTTGAAAATACGAGTGATTTCATAGTCTATTGTTTTTATTTTTGCCAGTTCAGGCTTATCTTTTACATCATCTTTAGAAATATTTGGAAAAATACCTGCTTTAAGTGTTTTAATGAACTCTTCTGAATAGTCAATACTTTTAAGACTTACAACATTACCAATTTCAAAATCAACTTTTTCATTTTTTGTATCAATTATTTCTAATACATCAAGACTAAGCCATCTTTCGTGGAATTTATTGGTGTTTTGAGAAAACCACTGACAAAGTACTTTAATTGGACTTTTCAGCTTCTTTCCTGTTGTTTCATCAAATAAATGGGCTTCTTTAGTATTTTCTTTCACAACTTCAATAGCAACCATAATTGGAGGAGTACTATTGGTATTTCCTATTTTGTAAACAGTTTTTATATCATCTTTTGTGATTTTTAATTCTGTTACACCTTTTTCGTACTTAGCAGTTTTAAGTTGTAGTAAATCACCTAATTGAGTATCAATAAGCTTATTATTAATTGTGATTGGTGTATTTGACATTTTATCTGTTTTTAAGTGAAGTATCTTGTTCTACTTCAATAAGTTTTAAGGTTTGTTTCAATTCTTGTTTAGATAAATTTATGAAGGTATCTAATGACTTAAATTTTGATTGCTGCATTTGCTGATTAATACTTTCTTTAGAAATATTAAAGTCTTGTTCAATTTGATTAATGTAAATTCCTCTTGTTATATCATTAGGTATCGAAGAAGCAATATCAATTAAATCATTAATCAATTTTGTTTTTATTGGTATATCATTAGTAGCATTAATTTTTTGAGATTGATATTCATAAAAGGATTGTTTTTTTTCTTGTAATATTTCATTAAAATTAGTGTCCTTATCTGACAAATAATCTGATGGGTCTTTTTCATTATCTAAAATAACAAGATTAACTTCAAACGAGTTTTTTAATAAAATTGGAATTGCTTTATCCATTGCCTTAATACCACTATCATCACTATCAAGCATTAACGTAACTTTTGAACAATATTTTTTTATTAAACTTGCTTGTTCATTTGTTAAGGCTGTTCCACATAAAGCTACAGAATTAGTAAAACCATATTGATGGAGTAAAATCACATCAATATAACCTTCTACGATTATACAATTTCCTGTTTGTTTAATTGAACTATACGCATGATTTAAGCCATACAATATATTTTTTTTATCATATAGAATCGACCCTTTGGGGTTTAAATACTTAGAAAAACCTTTCACTTTTTTTATTTCCCGATGAGCAAAACCAACAATACGACCATAAATATTTTGAATAGGAAAAGTAATTCTATTTCTTATTGAATCATTATTTTTTTCACTTGTTAGACTCAGCATTTTAAGATGTTCAATATTATATTTTTGTTTTAATAAATAGGTCGTTAAATAAGTTCTTCCTTTAAATCCTATCTGAAATTTAGCAACACTTTCTTTATTAATTCCACGTCCTTCCAAATAGTTTTTAACAGTTTCAGACTTTACTAATTGCTTTTGAAAATAATCATTTGCTACATCTGTAACTATAAAAAGGCTTTCCTTTAACTTATGTTCTTCCTCTTCTTGAGGTGTTAACTTAGTTTGAGGCATTGGAACATTATACTTTTTAGCTACATATTGAACAGCTTCAGGAAAACTAATATTTTTTTGTTCCATTAAAAATTTGAAAACATCACCACCAATACCACAACCGAAACATTTGAAGTGAACTTCATCAAAAAGTATATGAAAGGATGGTGTTTTTTCACCATGTAAAGGACAAAGTCCTACGTGACGATTTCTTTTTTTATTCAAAGTTGTAAATTCACTTACAACCTCTGTAATATTAGATTTTTCTTTTATTTCTTGAATTAAGTTATCTGGAATCATGTATTTTATATTTAGAATGCAAAAGTAAGAATATGTTTTGGAAAAAAGCTACTTTTGCCATTCTTAATATCATAGAAGCAGTTACTTTTTGTTCTTATTTGTAGTGCATTTGGTACAGGTCATTGTATAGTTTTTACTATCGTACTAATTCTGACAGAATGAATTAAACTTTTAGTTGGTTTTGATACTTAAAAAGAGAGAATTAGGAAATGTATTGCTGTTTAAGATTGATAATAATATCACCACCATTAAAGATAGTGATTTCAATTTATAACAACCGATGCTGTAAGCAAGTTTCAAATAATAGTTGATATTTATATTCATTGTATTTATCATTTAGTTTGTTTAACATTAGTTTACTTATATTCGCAAACAACGTGGGAGTCGAGAACTTGGCTGACGACCTTAAACCTTCGGGTTGTAAGCACTACAAAGAATAATCCACGGTAGTAACACTTCTATGATTTATTTTAATAAACTAACCCAACGTGAAGAAAAGAACGGAACAAAAAAAGTCATGGTTTAAAGCAAGAGGTTATCCTCATTTGACTAATAAAATAAACCCTAAAAATGATAGAGCAGAGATATTTCGCTTGGTCAAAAATCCTAAACGTATTGCGGAACACGCTTTCTTTCCTTTATTTCATAAGAAAATTCCTGAAAGAAGATATAAACAGATTGGATTTTACGATAACGGAAAGCCTAAGCGAGGTCATTCTAAAAATGGTGAATCAACGAAAAAGCTACGTCCTTTACATTATGCAACACACATAGACACTCAAATCTATGCCTACTATTCTAATGAAATCATTCAGAAGAAATACGAAGGATTATTAAAACAAACGCCCGAGCTATCAAAATGTATAACAGCATATCGTAGAATTCCGATTGAAGCAGGAACAGAAAGTCCATGTAAAAGCAGTATTCATTTTGCCAAAGAAGCGTTTGATTATATCAAAAATAGAGGCGAATGTTGTGCTATGGCTTTTGATATTAGTAGTTTCTTCACAAATTTAAATCATAAAACACTCAAAAAAGCGTGGTGTAAACTATTGGGAACAAAGTCATTACCTAAAGACCATTACAACGTTTTCAAATCTATTACCAACTATTCTTATATCTTAATTGATGAATTACGGACAAAAAAAAATCAATCTTTTGACGAACAGCAATTAGCCTATAACCGTCAAAAAGGCGTTCAAGCATTTTTTGAATCGCCACAAGCATTGCGAAAAGCGATACAAGAAGGCGAAATTCGAGTTTATAAAAATCAGTATCACGATAATAATGGCAAGTCAAAAAAGATTAGAGGAATTCCACAAGGTTTACCTATTAGCGCTATGTTAGCCAATTTGTATCTTTTGGAATTTGATAAAGCGGTATTGAAAAAAGTAACAGACTTAGGTGGTTTATATAGACGATACTCTGATGATATAGTTGTTGTTTGTAATGAAGCTCAGCAAAAAGAAATATCTGAGTTTGTTTTTGGAGAAATAGAAAAATATGATTTAGAAATTCAAGCGGCTAAAACAGAAGTTTCCTATTTTCGATATGTCGAAGTCAATGGAAAACGACAGTTAAAAGTCTTTTCCGTAAGAACTAAAAAAATCAATGGTGAAATAGCAGAAATCGAACAGGAAAATTACCCTTTTGCTTATTTAGGTTTTGATTTTTATGGTTACAAAACACTTATCAAATCAAAAAACCTTGCAAAATTTTATAGAAGAATGAAGCAGGCAGTTAAATCAAAAGCGAAACGAATTGAAAGTGTCAAAGAAAAATACTTGATTAGTAATCCACTACTTTTTAAAGGAAGGCTATATCGGGTTTACAGCTATAAAGGTCAAAAACCAAGAAAGTGGAAAAAAGATAGACGATATTTAGAATATAATGATGACTTAGGTTACTACGCTTTTGAAACTATTGAAAAAGATAACCCGTACAGAGGTAACTATTTAAACTACGTCAAACGAGCTGCAAAAATAATGAATGAACCTGGCATCGAAAGGCAACTAAGACGACATTTTAAAATTTTGAAAAAGTATATTGCGGAACATATTGATGCTCCGAATGTAAGATACTAGAATTAATTTTTTTGGTGAAATAAAAAATAAGCCTTACTTTATACTTTTGGTGTTTTACAAAGTAAAATCCGATAAACAAAAATCTATTATTTATTTGATAATCAGATACTTAACACAGAATATAGGCGAATATAACTAATGGGTAAATCTACAAAAAATCACCCTACCGTTTTAATAGGAGAAATAAAAGAGTAATAATGGAGCAGAGATTACCGTTCCGAAAATCGTGGAATATTTAACCAAAGATAAAATGGCTCTTAGATAATTTCTGCAAAATTGTCTATTTTTTCTAATCCAAATGGACTTACCCCCTATGGACAGAAAATGTAGAAATTATCAAAGAGCTGGTAAGATATCAAAATATGGTTATCGCTCAACGTAGTGAACGACAAAAAGCTTTAGATGATGATTTGCCTGAAATTGCGAAAGCATATAATGATTTTTTAAACAAATAATTATAACCTAACTAAAACCTAATCTGATGAAACACAATAAAGAGTTAATTGATAAACTGGAGGTAATCCTTGCTACTTTAGGTGGTGAACAAGGTATTCAGCATAAAAATTCAAGCATTGGTTATTCGGAGTTCACACTCAAAAGTAAAGATTTAGAAAAATATATTACTCGTTTCCCATATCAGAAAGAACGACATGATTTCAACGATATTCAAGGAAACTTTAGGAGTTCTCTTAATTTAAAACAGCATTCAAGTGTTTTAACGCCAAAAAATACTATTTGGCGAGATTCCTATATTGGAGGTTTAATCCTTATGAATGAAATTGGTTCAGTTCAAGGAAAAACAGGAAAAATTGATGTTGAAATCTTTTCTAAATATCGACAATACGATAAGAAAAGTGGAGATACACTTGACGGCGAAATTCAAAATGCAGAGCAAAAAATCACTTTTAATTCTCTAAGAGAATTTTTAGAAGAACTCAGACGATTAGAAGCTAACAATAATATCTTAAGAGAACGGCTTCTAAAAGAAGAAGAAACTTCTGAAATTGAGAAACTCAAAGCGGAATTAGAGGAGAGTGATAAAGCAATTAAAACCCAAAAAGAACGGATAAAAAGACATATTCAGAAAGAAATCCAATTACGGGATAATCCAATTCTGGATAAAAATCAAGAGCAAATTAAACGTTCTAAAAGTTTTGATGGCGAACTAATTATTAATGGTGGCCCTGGAACGGGTAAAACAACGGCTTTAATCCAAAGAATTACTTACTTGACTCGTAATCTTAATCAAGATAAAGAACAAATTAAAGCCTTTGGATTAGATGCTAATGAGGTTCCTAAACTAACGAAGGCAGAACAAGAATTATTTAACAATCAAGATTCTGCTTGGATTTTCTTTAGTCCGTCTGATTTACTTAAAGAATATTTAAGAGATGCGATGATTAAAGAAGGCTTAAATGCCGATAATAGTCGAGTGAAAACATGGGAAAGTCATCGTAAAGACTTAATGAGAGATACTCGATTAATTGATGGAGATCGTAAAAATGCGTTTAAACCAATTAGTAGAAAAGTAACCCATCTTTTTTACGATGATTCTGCAATGAATTTTAAAGTATTACAAAAAACGTTTAGTGACTATTTTTGGACAGAAATTAGAAATAGTGTCGTAGCCATTTTGGAAATTGATACGGTCAATTTTGATTGGTCTTTAGTTGGACAGGAAATCCAAACATTAATTGAGCGTATTCCGAAAAAGAATAATCTTAAAGATTGGATTGCTTTTTTTAATCAATTACAAAGACGATTCAGCGATGATGTAAAAGAAATTAATGAAAGTTACAAAAAAAATATTAGTGATGCTGTTGCTTACATCATGTATTATCTAAAACGAAATGAAGCGGACTTTCAGAAATTAGCTGAAATGATTCAAGAGGATAAAACGAGAACTCAAAGACCAAATGAGGAAGATGAGGACGAAAGTGATATTAATGAAGAAATATTTGAGGAAGATGACAATAATTTGAGTGATAGCGATTTAGATATTCAAATTAAAAGAGTTATCAAAAAACTTGTTCGCAAGGTTGCCATTCGATTATATGATACGCCCAAAACTCGGCTAACAACGAATGATAAACGTTATTTAGAACTGCTTGAACCATACATTGAGGATATTAAAACCTCGGATAAAACAACTGTGGACGATATTGGACAACAGGCTTTTTTCAAAAAGTATTTTGAAAAAATGACCAAAGGCGTTGTTTCTAATGTCTTGCGACCAATTCAGACTCAGTACAAAAAATTCAGACGACAAAAAAATCTAATTATGCCTTTATTGACCGAAAAAGGTTTAGTGGATTTGGATGATTTACTAAAAGATAATATTAGACTTTATAAAGAAGAACAGGACTTTTTAATTTACTTTGTTTTTGAGTTTTGTAGAAGATTACAAGCCTATTCAAAAACGATGTTTGACGAGTCAAATTATGCTTTTATTGCTTCCTACAAAGCGAATACAAAAGGTTTGGTTGCCGTAGATGAGGCAACAGATTTTAGTGTTTTCGAATTAGCGGCTATGCGAACACTGACGTACCACAAGTTTAATTCTATTACGCTAAGTGGAGATATTATGCAGCGGATGGAAACCAAAGGGATTAAATCTTGGGACGAGTTTACGAGCATTTTCCCAACGACAACTATCGCAGATTTAACGGTTTCTTATCGTCAAACGCCTGTCTTATTAGATTTAGCAAAAGCTATTTATAAACAAAATACAGGTTTGGATGCTCCTTTTGTTTCTTACACAGAGGCAAGTAAGAACGACTCAAAACCTATTTTATACATTCAGAATGATTTTGATAAAAAATCTGAATGGTTGGTAGAACGTATTATTGAAATCAATCGAATGTATGATAGAAACTTCCCTTCAGTTGCCATTTTTGTTAAAAATGATGCAGAAGCGACCAAATTGGCGGATGCTTTAAATGATAATCAAACCTTAGAAGACGAGAACATAGAAGCTTTAGCCTGTGTCAAAGGCAGAATTTTAGGCGATAAAAACTGCGTCCGCATCTTCGATATTCAATATATCAAAGGCTTAGAGTTTGAAGCCGTTTTCTTTATGGATATTGATGACTTGGGTGATTTGAATAGTGATTTGGTTAATAAATATATTTATGTCGGTGTGTCTCGGGCGACTTTCTTCCTCGGTGTCACCGCTACACAAACACTTCCTGATGATTTGAATTATATGCTGCCGCATTTTGATTTGAATGGTTCTTGGGTTTAAATAATATTTCTAATGATGAAATTTGGTAAAATTAAAATAGGAGAAATATCTAATACTTCACTCCTATACACTTTTAGGAAATATTATATTAAATAATTGATTTATAGTTATTTATAAAGCTAAAAAAACCAGAGTAGCGTAAATTTGCAGTACGAAAAAAAAGAAGCAAATAGCCTGCCCCGA
>Ga0222647_1000668_pt1 | contig 13434 bp, 9 predicted proteins | sample AntAcemetagen333_FD_179864 | JGI IMG/M metagenome (GOLD analysis project Ga0222647, IMG submission 179864) | Saline water microbial communities from Ace Lake, Antarctica - #333 | ecosystem: Environmental > Aquatic > Non-marine Saline and Alkaline > Saline | place: Antarctica: Ace Lake | collected...
GTCTCTCAGTCAAGCACCCTTATGCCATTGCACTCTACGCACGGTTACCAAGCGTGCTGAGGGTACCTTTAGAAGCCTCCGTTACTCTTTTGGAGGCGACCACCCCAGTCAAACTACCCACCAAGCAATGTCCCCCGTTAGGGGTTAGGTCTCAAATAAGCAAAGGGTGGTATTTCAACAATGACTCCACAACGCCTAGCGACGCCACTTCATAGTCTCCCACCTATCCTACACATTACTTATCCAAGATCAATACTAAGCTATAGTAAAGGTGCACGGGGTCTTTTCGTCCCGTAGCGGGTAATCGGCATCTTCACCGATACTACAATTTCACCGAGCTCATGGCTGAGACAGTATCCAAATCGTTACACCATTCGTGCAGGTCGGAACTTACCCGACAAGGAATTTCGCTACCTTAGGACCGTTATAGTTACGGCCGCCGTTTACCGGGGCTTCAATTCAGACCTTCGCCGAAGCTAAGCCCTCCTCTTAACCTTCCGGCACCGGGCAGGTGTCAGGCCCTATACATCATCTTTCGATTTAGCAGAGCCCTGTGTTTTTGATAAACAGTCGCTTGGATCTTTTCACTGCGCCCCACATTGCTGCAGGGGACCTTTCTCCCGAAGTTACAGGTCAATTTTGCCTAGTTCCTTAGCCATGAATCACTCGAGCACCTTAGAATTCTCATCCCAACCACCTGTGTCGGTTTGCGGTACGGGCTGCTTCACTCGCTTTTCTTGGAAATTGTTACACCAGATTATCTCCGCAGCCGAAGCCTTGGAGTACTATCCCAATCTTAAAAATTGGTTCAACGTACTATTCCGTCAGTACGCACTGATTTCACACTTCCGTCACTTTTAACGTGAGCAGGTACAGGAATATTAACCTGTTGTCCATCCACTTCCCCCTTCGGGTACGCGTTAGGACCCGACTAACCCGCAGCTGATTAGCATAGCTGCGGAAACCTTGGTCTTTCGGTGTGCGGGTTTCTCGCCCGCATTATCGTTACTTATGCCTACATTTTCGTTTCTATACGCTCCAGGGTACCTCACAGTCCTCCTTCTACGCATATAGAATGCTCCCCTACCACTCCATAAGGAGTCCATAGCTTCGGTAATATGTTTATGCCCGATTATTATCCATGCCGTACCGCTCGACTAGTGAGCTGTTACGCACTCTTTAAATGAATGGCTGCTTCCAAGCCAACATCCTAGCTGTCAGTGCAGTACAACCGCGTTTCTTCAACTTAACATATATTTGGGGACCTTAGCTGATGGTCTGGGTTCTTTCCCTCTCGGACATGGACCTTAGCACCCATGCCCTCACTGCTGATCATCATTTTATAGCATTCGGAGTTTGTCAGGAATTGGTAGGCGATGAAGCCCCCGCATCCAATCAGTAGCTCTACCTCTATAAAACTAAATCAACGCTGCACCTAAATGCATTTCGGGGAGTACGAGCTATTTCCGAGTTTGATTGGCCTTTCACCCCTACCCACAGGTCATCCGAAGACTTTTCAACGTCAACCGGTTCGGGCCTCCACTGTGTGTTACCACAGCTTCACCCTGCCCATGGGTAGATCACACGGTTTCGCGTCTACCACTGCTAACTATACGCCCTATTCAGACTCGCTTTCGCTACGGCTGCGCACCAGAAGTGCTTAACCTTGCTAACAACGGTAACTCGTAGGCTCATTATGCAAAAGGCACGCCGTCACCCCTCAAGGGGGCTCCGACCGCTTGTAGGCGTATGGTTTCAGGATCTATTTCACTCCCTTATTCAGGGTTCTTTTCACCTTTCCCTCACGGTACTGGTTCACTATCGGTCTCTCAGGAGTATTTAGCCTTGGCGGATGGTCCCGCCGGATTCATACAGGGTTTCACGTGCCCCGCACTACTCAGGATACCACTATCGATAACAGTCTTTACCTATACAGGGCTATCACCTTATATTGCTCCTCTTTCCAAAGGATTCTAGTTCATCGTGCATCAAATGTTGTGGTCCTACAACCCCAATTATGCCGTAACATAATTGGTTTGGGCTAATCCGCGTTCGCTCGCCACTACTTACGGAATCACTTTTGTTTTCTCTTCCTCCGGCTACTTAGATGTTTCAGTTCACCGGGTTTGCCCCATAAATGGTAACATATCTTCAATATGCTGGGTTGCCCCATTCGGAAATCTGCGGATCACATCGTATGTGCCAATCCCCGCAGCTTATCGCAGCTTATCACGTCCTTCATCGCCTCTGAGAGCCTAGGCATTCCCCATACGCCCTTATTTTGCTTATGGTATTCTTATCTGTCCGGCAACGATACCAGACAGAAGCCTTGCTTATTATTATTTTACTATTATAAACAGGTGCGATAAATCACACCTACTTGTTTCTCGTTTAATCTTTTCAATATGTCAATGAACGTTACGTAAACTGAATGAACAGCCTACCTCTATGATTACAAAAATGTAAACATAAAGAATCCCTCCTAAAAGGGATCTTGGTGGAGAATATCGGAGTCGAACCGATGACCTCCTGCGTGCAAGGCAGGCGCTCTAGCCAGCTGAGCTAATCCCCCATTTTTTAGTTATGAGTTATTAGTTATGTGTCGTGAGTGATTCTCTCTCGCAACATACCCAACTTCTAAAATTTCCTTTCAATAAGTTATAATGAACTAATCCGGTTTTAGCTTCCGGTAAAGCGTAATGTTTAAAAAAGTAGTCCCAGGCAGACTCGAACTGCCGACCTCTACATTATCAGTGTAGCGCTCTAACCAGCTGAGCTATGGGACTCTGAAATAACTCCAATAAGAGTATCCCAAGTCCTTCGACTTTTTTTATTTTATATAATAAAGATTGACAATCATCATAAAAACATAAATAAACACGCTAACCAAATGGAACCCTTTCAAAGGCCTATTCAAGTTCTATTATTTCAAGAACTCCAGAAAGGAGGTGTTCCAGCCGCACCTTCCGGTACGGCTACCTTGTTACGACTTAGCCCCAGTTACCGGTTTTACCCTAGGCAGCTCCTTGCGGTCACCGACTTCAGGTACCCCCAGCTTCCATGGCTTGACGGGCGGTGTGTACAAGGCCCGGGAACGTATTCACCGCATCATGGCTGATATGCGATTACTAGCGATTCCAGCTTCACGTAGTCGAGTTGCAGACTACGATCCGAACTGAGATAGGGTTTATAGATTCGCTCCTGGTCGCCCAGTGGCTGCTCTCTGTCCCTACCATTGTAGCACGTGTGTGGCCCAGGGCGTAAGGGCCGTGATGATTTGACGTCATCCCCACCTTCCTCACGGTTTGCACCGGCAGTCTCACTAGAGTCCCCGGCATTATCCGCTGGCAACTAGCAATAGGGGTTGCGCTCGTTATAGGACTTAACCTGACACCTCACGGCACGAGCTGACGACAACCATGCAGCACCTTGCAATATGTCCGAAGAAAAACCTATTTCTAAGCCTGTCATACTGCATTTAAGCCCTGGTAAGGTTCCTCGCGTATCATCGAATTAAACCACATGCTCCACCGCTTGTGCGGGCCCCCGTCAATTCCTTTGAGTTTCATTCTTGCGAACGTACTCCCCAGGTGGGTTACTTATCACTTTCGCTTGGCCACTCAGTACTTAATCGTACCGAACAGCTAGTAACCATCGTTTACGGCGTGGACTACCAGGGTATCTAATCCTGTTCGCTACCCACGCTTTCGTCCATCAGCGTCAATATATTGTTAGTGATCTGCCTTCGCAATCGGTATTCTATGTAATATCTAAGCATTTCACCGCTACACTACATATTCTAACCACTTCACAATAATTCAAGACTAACAGTATCAATGGCAGTGCCGGAGTTGAGCCCCTGCATTTCACCACTGACTTATCAGCCCGCCTACGGACCCTTTAAACCCAATGATTCCGGATAACGCTTGCACCCTCCGTATTACCGCGGCTGCTGGCACGGAGTTAGCCGGTGCTTATTCTTACGGTACCGTCAGCTACCCTCACGAGGGTAGGTTTCTTCCCGTACAAAAGCAGTTTACAACCCATAGGGCCGTCTTCCTGCACGCGGCATGGCTGGATCAGGCTTGCGCCCATTGTCCAATATTCCTCACTGCTGCCTCCCGTAGGAGTCTGGTCCGTGTCTCAGTACCAGTGTGGGGGATCTCCCTCTCAGGACCCCTACCTATCGTAGCCATGGGGAGCCGTTACCTCTCCATCTAGCTAATAGGACGCATACTCATCTATCACCGTAACCTTTAATCATAAAGTCATGCGGCTCTATAATACTATGAGGTGTTAATCCAAATTTCTTCGGGCTATCCCTCAGTGATAGGTAGATTGTATACGCGTTACGCACCCGTGCGCCGGTCGTCAGCGGAGCAAGCTCCCTGTTACCCCTCGACTTGCATGTGTTAGGCCTGCCGCTAGCGTTCATCCTGAGCCAGGATCAAACTCTTCATCGTAGAATCTTTTTAAAAGATCGTTTAATATTTCGACCTCTAATCAAATACCACTTAATTAGCGTAATTGTGTTTATTTACATCTTATTTTATATCTTATCAAAATGTTCCAAAAAAGAAACATCCTTAATAATTTTTTATGCTGTCAATCAAAATATCAATGAACTAAACCAACTCGTTTATCTGAAACCTAATCCCTGAATCTTTACGATTCTTTCAAGGTATTTCAGTCATGTCGGTGAACGTTTTGCTTCGTTTGTAACCTGCGTTACTCGCTTAGCGGGTGCAAATATACACACACTATTTCTTTCAAACCAAACTTTTTAAACAAAAAAAATGAAGAAAAATCAAAATAATTGGCAACGACCTTGTAAACAATTACTTACATCACTGAATTTTTTTGGATGTTTTTAGAAATATGCTACGGCTACCCGCAAAATGCCGAAAACAGCTGTGAAACCTAGTTTATGAATATGCGTGCTTTCCGAGCTTATTGAGTGATTTAGTGGGTTGCTTTATCCATGAGCTAGGCACTACTCTTTTATACCTGTTAAAAAATGGGAGAAGAACGTGCAATGCTTCCTGTGCATATGCATCTAAAGGAACAACTATTCTCGAGTATTACACAACCGCACCAAATGATGAGCGTGCAAATTCTATGGTCTAAGCACGTCCTATATATAGGTGTTGTAGCTGTTTCACCATTTACGTCCTATATATAGGCTAAGGCAACTAGCAAATGAAGTGTCCTTTATGCCATGACAGCCTCAAATCGTTTCAAGGTATACAGCTGTTAAGTCTTGTCAACACATAAACCAGGTAGGTCGCGGTTCTAGACCTTATATAATAGGTACAGATTCTGGGTTACATGCTTTCGCGAAAGCGGAATAACTACTGTTATAGCGTGTAACTTACACCTAGCGTTGCTCTAAAAGGCAAGATAAACGTGTCTGTCTGGCTTATGATAAAGTCGCTTATACTGGAATCGCTGCGTGCTTTAACGTTATAGATATTCCTGACGTCCAGGTCAAAAATCCACGCACTTTTTGCTGGCTTATACTGGCCAGCAATATCAAACAACCCAAATTGCCTCGTATCTCCAGTTGTTCTGTTCTTAAAATAGGTTTGTGAAAAGTCCGTACTCAGCACCCATGAATCGCTAAAATCGTGGCTGAGATTTATTTCTAGACTCGTATTGACAAATTTATTGGTATTAAATCCGTCATAATTATTATACCGCTGGTTAATTGCAGCAGTAACATTTACAAAATACTTGTAGGACGACACAGCGTTAATTCTGTAGCCATAGGTAACCACATTTAAATCTACAACGGCATCATTAATAAGGTCACGACTAGCAGAAACTCTATAGTTAGGGCTTAATCCCACGCGCCAGTTGCGCATTAAATGGTAATAAGTAGCATTAAAGCCTATATTACTGTTAGGTTCCCGTAAGAATATGTATTGGGTAATCTGGTCTATGTTATCAAATGTTCTAGACGCTTGTATAGCGCCAGCACTATAATTAAAATGAACAGCGCTATTAAACAAATACCCCAAGCTACGAGTGCCTGCGCTATAGTAAAGCCTGGTATTGTGAATATACTGCTCGTCTAGATTTACTGCACCACGTATCACTCTATTGTAACCAGCAAGTCTAAACCTGTTTGCCAGCGCAAAACTATTTGGCAAATTTACCGACGTGCGATAATCTAGGTTTATTTTCTTGTTTCCTAAAAGCGTAAGACTATAATCTATGACTGGTAAAAACCTTAAAGTTGTTACGTTATTTGATTGCGTGTTTATGTTATTTGTATTGTAATTATACCAGTTTACCATAAAACCCATGCGCAGGTTGTGATAGTCATTCTTATAAGCATGCTCTAAGCCGGCACCAGCCGTTGTTAATTCAAAGTTCAGATTGTTATTAAAACCGTCATTAAGAAATGAGTTTATACTGCCATTGCTTAACAATTCCTCGTCTAGTGATATAAAGTTATCTTTTGTATGTGCAATGCTCAGCTTCGGATTCAAATGGCTACGGCGGCTATAATTCCAGAAGTAATCTAAAGCAGACTCAACCGACGTACTTGTAGATTCACGTTTTTGCCCTATGTTCAAATTTGTAGGGTCGCCTGCAAAGGGCAGTAAGTTGTTGAAAACAGGTTCGTTAAAGTTAAAAACAGACGCATCGTCATTTACGCTAGATTTTACAGCTGTTTCCCATTTTACAAAAGAATTATCTGACCATTGTGCGTTATGTAACACCTTAAATTCTAGTGTGTAGTTTGTTAAATCGCTTGCGCTGTTTGTAAAACGGTCATCGCCATTGCTTACCGTAGATTGCAGTTGAGCGCTAGAATTAGAAAATGCAGTACGCAACAAGCCTGTAATGTCCCAGTAATTTTGGGAGGTTTTGCGGTACTGCCATTTCAATTTTGTAAGACCTAGTAATGCGTTTACGGCGTCGTTATTTTCTAAAAGCTCGTCGAGCCCTTGTTGCGGGTAGTTTCTAACTGCTCGAGAGCTAAAGGCCGATGTATCATCTAGCCATACACTATAAGCACTTAACGTGTTACGAGCACTTGCTTCATGCACGATATTAAATGCACCAACTATATTCCGGTTTTCAACAAAATCATCACGGTTCAAATAAGCTCCAAAACTAGAATTTTGTAAAGCAAAATAAGCTTTAGGGTCGTTAAGGATTAAAGACGAGCCACCTTCAAAGTCTATATAATCTTGTAGGGTAAACACACGCTCACCATCATTACTCGTTCCAGAGATAAGATTAAAGCCCAGGTTCTTAGAATAGTAAAACAAATTTGCATGGGCATTATAAATATCTTGATAACCAGCAGCAGCACCTACCTCACCAAAGAAAAAATTACGCTTATTATCTTTTAACTTAATGTTTAGCGCAATTTGCTCACTCTCTTTAAGGTTTTTCATAAACGGTATGGGGTCATAGTTATGAATAATCTCAATCTCGTCTATCACATCGCTAGGGATGTTATTAACTCCTAGCTTCTCGTCACCCGAGAAAAACACCTTGCCGTCCACCATAAGAACGGTTACGTCTTTACCGTCTACTTGCACATTACCACGTGCGTCAACTTCTACGCCTGGGATTTTCTCTAAAATATCTCCTGCTTTGCGCTCGTTACCCGTGAGAAAATATTCTACACGATATGCTGTAGTGTCACCCATTTGTACCATAGGCGCACGAGCTTTTATAAGAATACTGTCTAGAGACTCATTGCTTTTTTCTAGCACATAATTTTTAATACGGTCTTTCAACAGGGTTACCGTATCTGTAACGGTTACATATCCTATAGAACGCACCGTTATTTCATAGTTGATTTGCGCAGTAAGTTGCAAGCTATAGTTGCCGTCTAAGTTTGCACTGGCAAATTTAAAATCATCACTGTTAATACCTTTGGCAATAATAGTTGCACTAGAGACAGCCTCGTTGCCAGCACTAGAGACCGCACCCGTTTGTTTCACGGGCTTCTGTGCGTTACACAAAAATACCAGCAAGGTTGCTGGTATGATAATAATTTTAATTCTTAGATTCAAAATCTATTTTTTTCTATTTTGTTTGCGTTCTTGCATTCTGGCAGCAGCCTCTTTGTTTGATGAAGTAAATGAAATTCGTTCCATTTTGGGTATGCTTATGGAACACGATTTTTTTGCGACGATTTTAACAGCTGTAAACTCTATCTTCTGATCATTGTAATAAAGAACAAGACCAGGCAGGCCAGTTGCCTCCATAAAACCAGATGGAACAGATATTTCAGGTGTAAACCATACTTCTAAAACACGGTTGATAATTGGAAATTCTTTACTAACCAAATTTTTAGTTGCACGATAACATGTATAACCAGCAATAATTTTATGATCAGTTTCTATTTTCCACGATTCATCGAGATAGTCTGAAACAATTATTCTTTTGTAACGCCTGTCCATATTACCAGCTTCATTAGTGGTAGTTATCCAACTACTAGCTTCAATACTAACTTGTGCAAAAATATTCCTTTCTAAATCATGCTTAGGATTAGCGATAATAGAAAAATAAGATTGATTATTACAAACATGTAAAACACCTTCACTAGCGTTTAAAATATTAATCGAAGGCAATAACTGTTCTTGATAATACTTTAACGCATCCTTACTAATGTGTGTTCTGTAGGTTTTGTAACCTATAAAATTTACATTGTAATTTACCTCAAATTGACCATTTGAAAATTGGTAAGAACAAACATAAAGAATAATAAAAACAATCAATCTCATAACGTTGTAATTAATTGCCTATTATACCAGGATCAAGAAGTTGACCATTTGCCTCTGAACATCCATAAAATTCAGCCTCCCATAGACGGTCCTCAGCGCCAGGCGCAATGAAAATAGCGTTTTCATTAATGGATGCAACCGCAGCATCAGCGTGTGCAAAACAATCTACATCGCCTTCTACAAAACTCATACTTCCTAGGGCAATTACACCCAACAAAACTAATTTTTTCATAATAAAAAGGTTTTAATTTGTTAATAAGGTGTGAAGTAAAGTAAAATAAAGTAAAGTAAATATCCAAATTTATTTATGATTATTTTTGAGAAAGGATTGTTTTTTAAAGCATCTCGTGCTTTGCGCTCGTTACCCGTGAGAAAATATTCTACACGATATGCTGTAGTGTCACCCATTTGTACCATAGGCGCACGGGCTTTTATAAGAATACTGTCTAGCGACTCGCTACTCTTTTCTAGCAGATAATTTTGAATACGATCTTTTAAAAGGGTCACGGTGTCTATAACTGTTACATAACCTATGGAACGTACGGAGATTTCATACTTTGTTTGTGTGGCAAGTTGCAAGGTATAGTTACCATCTAGGTCTGCACTTGCAAATTTAAAGGCGGCACTATTAACACCTTTTGCAATAATAGTTGCACTAGAGACAGCCACCTTACCAGCACTAGTAACCACCCCTGTTTGTTTCACGGGTTGCTGTGCGTTACAAAAAAATACCAGCAGGAGTGCTGGTATTAGACTTAAAATCGGTTTCAAGTTCAAAAGTTATTTTTTTCTATTTCTTCGTTCTTCCATTCTGGCAGCTGCTTCTTTGTTAGATTGCGTAAATGTTTTTGTTTTCATTTCTGGCAAATCTATTTTACATTTTTTAAGGGTTGCCACCTCTTTTGCAGTGTACTTGTATTCATTGTTAGCATAAAATAATATGAGCCCAGGAATTCCTGTAGCGTCCGTAAACCCAGAGGTGACAGCAACATCAGTGGTAAACCAGACGACAAGCAATTGGTCTAGCTCGGGTTGGTTTTCATACTTGAGCTTTTTGTAGGCTTTTTGACAAACGTAACCTGCTATCACTCTTGCCTCATTTATAAAAACCCAAGGCTCCTTATTATAATCAGCTTCTACGCGTTGAAAATTTCTACGCTGTATGTTTTCAGCCTTAGTAGCTGTGGTAATCCATGACACCAAATCAAAGTAAGCGATACTCATGTAATCTGTTGGCTTTAAGTCCATACCTCTATTTTCAACAGTAAAATAAGATTTATTGTCACAGGCAATAAGAACCCCTTCAAAATTCTCTAGTGCTTTGATATGCATTGCAAACATATCTGAACCGCTCTGTTTCAATTCTAAAGTTTCTTTAAGCTTTTCATTTATGATGTACTCAACATCGTACCGCACTTCTATTTGAGAAAAACAAATGAAGTATATAGTTGAAAACAAAACCGTGACAATAAATCTTTTAAACATAATTCTCAGATTATCGCTCTGCTATAACTGTAACAGCACTCATCAATGAACCTTGCGCGGCGTTACAACCATACCAAGCACCGTCCCAGGTTGCATCCTGCACTTCCTCGCTAGCCGCCCCTTGCTTTAAGCGATTTGCTACGGCAGCATCGGCAATGGCAAAGCAATCCACAGCTACAAAACTCATACTTCCTAGGGCAAATACACCCAACAAAACCAATTTTTTCATAATAAAAAGGTTTTAATTTGTTAATAGAGTGTAAAGCAGAGTAAAGTAAAGTAAATATCCAAATTTATTTATGATTATTTTTAAAAAAGGATTGTTTTTTAAAGGCTTTCGCAAAACCTGCCACACACTTACTGCATTCTCAATCTATAAGACTCCACAGCCACATGAGCCATCACACCACAAAAAGCGATGAGTATAAATAGCGGCGTTAAACTGGTAGTTAAAAATGTGGCTACAAACCAGCTGGTAAGTGAACCAAAAATCATACTAACCGCGCCTACAAATGCGCTGGCACTACCTGCACGCCTAGTAAAAGGCATGAGTGCGAGAGCGGTGGTGTTGGGATTTTGAAAGCCTATTAAGGTCATCATTAAAAACAAGCCTGGGAACACCACCCAGAAAACAGGGTCAAAGAGCAATCCGTAAACGAGCAACAGCAAACATACCAGCGCCAGCAGCACGCTTATTACATAGGTAACGTCAAATGTTTTAAAACGCGCCAGAAAAAACCTGTTTACCTGACTGCCAGCTATAAGACCTGCAGCATTGCTGCCAAAAATCCACCCAAAATTATCGGTTCCCATTTTAAAATATTCTACAAATATAAAAGGTGCCGCCGCCACGTAACCCAGCAGCATGCCTATTACAAAACCACGTGCGCTAGAAAACAGGAAAAAATCTTTGTTTTTATAAATGCCCCAATACTCACGCAACACAGGTAACGGGTGTAGACGAGTCGCTTTATTAGGCACAAAGCTTTCAGGTAAAAAGAAGGTGACGTTTAAAAGCATAATGCTTGCAAAAATAGCAAGACCATAAAAGACCCATTGCCAGTGCAAGGTACTCACAATAATACCGCCTACAGTGGGCGCAATAATGGGCGCAATACCCATAACGAGCATGAGTGTAGAGAGCACGTCTGCAACCTGTTCTTTATCAAACAAATCGCGCACCACGGCCTTACTCGCGACCATACCTGCGCACGCACCTAGCGCCATAAAAAAGCGCAAAATAGCAAGTGACATCACATTATAAGCAAGCACACAGAGTAAGCAAGTCACTATATACAGGCCTAGGCCAGCCATGAGCGGTTTGCGCCTACCGTATTTGTCCATTAACGGTCCGTAAGCCAACTGGCCAATACCGATACCGATAAAATACGTGGTGAGCGTGAGCCCTATGGTGCTGGTATCTACTTTAAAGTCGGTGGCAATCTGATCAAAAGCCGGTAAGTAGGCGTCTATAGAAAATGGCCCAATAGCGATTAATGTACCTAGAATAAAGATTATTCCTACTTTTCTCCCTTTACTTACGGTGTCTTTTTCTACTTTTTTCACTTTCACGTTACAAAATTAAGCTTTCCTATGCGGCAACGCAGGGTGATTTGCAAGCATTTAACATTTACAGAACGCGCGATATTTCGTATTTTTATGCCAAAGTTGTGTTTATGAAAAAAAGTATCTTCCTTTTACTTACCATTATTGCCTTTGCAAGTTGCAATAACAAGCCCACTACAGGTAAACTAGCGCCAGCCGCAAGCGACAGCACCACCGTTGACAAAATAGCCAGTCGTGCAGGTTATGCAAACTGGGACAAAGTAAAAGAACTTGCATTTACCTTTAATGTAGGCAACATGGGCAGCACGGTGCTAAGCAGGGAATGGACTTGGAACCCGCAAACCGGCGACGTTCTTATGATTGCTGTGCCGGACACCGTGCGGTATAATAGGCTTAAAGCCATGAACACCCTACAAATAGCTGCCGACAAGCATTTCATTAACGACAGTTACTGGCTACTCGCTGCATTTAAATTTAAAACAGACCAAGGAACGACCACGACTGAAAAGTCTAAAGTCCTTGCTCCTATATCCAAGGACACGCTAAATATGTTTACCGTAACTTACGGCAACAACGGCGGCTACACCCCGGGCGATGCTTATGACATGTATTACGATAAAAACTACGACATTAAAGAATGGGTTTTTAGAAAAGGTAATGACCCCAAACCATCGCTCATGACGACATTTGAGAACATAGAAACCCACAGTGGCTTGCGCATGCCCACAGACTATAGACTGCCAGACCGTATGTCTCGCATTAATTTTACAAATATTAAAGTAACGACAATATAATGAATTTTAAAAGTGACCATTCCCATGCTTTGGAATTAGACAAAGGTGATTCTTTATCCCGCTTTCGCGAAAGCTTCTACGTACCAGCACACAACGATGGTACAGACAGTATCTATTTATGCGGCAACTCCCTGGGTTTGCAGCCTAAAGAGACTAAAGCATACATAAATCAGGAGCTAGACGATTGGGCAAAACTGGGTGTAGAAGGGCATTTTCACGCACAAAACCCGTGGATGCCCTATCACGAAATCTTAGCAGCAACCACAGCAAAAATCGTAGGCGCAAAACCACATGAGGTGGTTATCATGAACACGTTAACGACCAACCTGCATTTAATGATGGTGAGCTTTTACAGGCCGCAGGGAAAGCGCACTAAAATACTCATAGAGGCAGATGCGTTTCCCAGCGACCGCTATGCCGTTGCATCGCAAATACAGTTTCATGGCTACGACGACAAGGAACATATTGTCGAGTGGGCTCCTCGTGCAGGCGAGCACACGCCACGTTTAGAAGACCTAGAAAGCATTTTAAAAGAACAAGGCGATGAGATTGCGCTTATTATGATAGGCGCGGTTAATTATTACACTGGACAGTTTTTTAATCTGAAAAAAATAACTGCTTTAGGACATGCTGCTGGAGTAATCGTAGGTTACGACTGCGCACATGCTGCTGGTAATGTAGATTTGCAACTCCATGATAGCGGTGCAGATTTTGCAGTGTGGTGCACCTACAAATACATGAATTCTGGACCTGGTAGCCTGGGCGGTTGTTTTGTACACGAGCGCCATGCGCAAAATGCAGACCTGCCGCGATTTACAGGCTGGTGGGGACACAAC
>Ga0222647_1000670_pt1 | contig 13404 bp, 13 predicted proteins | sample AntAcemetagen333_FD_179864 | JGI IMG/M metagenome (GOLD analysis project Ga0222647, IMG submission 179864) | Saline water microbial communities from Ace Lake, Antarctica - #333 | ecosystem: Environmental > Aquatic > Non-marine Saline and Alkaline > Saline | place: Antarctica: Ace Lake...
TACCAACCGAGGAACGGGCGTTGAAAATGTTAAAAAAGAAATTGAAATCATTAGATTCTTTGACAACAGGAAATCAAAAGGCAAATGACGACCAGTTGGATACGGAAGACTTTTTTAATAAATATGGGGATAGAGTTGTCAGGGATTTTATGAAATCCAAAAAGAATCAAAAGGCTTACGAACGGTTGTACATCAAATCATTAATATCAAATGCCAAAATGTCCCCTGCCGAAAAAGAAGGTATTGTGGTTGACTGGAATAGGCACATTCCTGAAGACCGCAAACAAGCGGCAGTTTTTATCAAAGAAAATGTCTTATTAGCATTGGCAAATGTTGTCCGTGAAAAAGGTATTAAAAGTGATAAAAAAAGGAAGTATGATGACAAAACAACCGCTAAAGATGATGTCGATTATGCTTTAGGTAGGATTGTCAAATACTCCGATAATTTGGGGGAAATATTTACGGCAGTTCAAGTCGGTAAGACGATTCCAAACGTGGCAAATATCCAAGATAAGTTTGTGAATATCCCATTGTTTAGCGAAAACTTTTTTGACTATGTGAATAAATTACCTTTTGGCGAGGAGATTTATATAAGTCCTAAAATGTTGCTACAAAAGCGACCCAGCGGCTATGTTTTGATTATTCCCAACAACTATTCTAAGGTGTTTGGCGATAAGACAATTTCTCTATTATTATTAAATGTAACTGGTGGGTCGCATTGGGGCGCAAGATGGAAAGTTGGTAAAGCCAAAACATTGGAAGGTTATATTTCGAGTGAAACCTTTACAAAATTCATCAAAAAATTATACGACAAAACAAAGGTTTATATCAAGATAGAAGGTTCACTTGAACCTAAAACAAAAATGCTGACTCCGTTGGGCAAAAAAGGAAGGTATTACTATGAAACAGAAAAGTATTTCCCTGATGCAATGCCTGAACAATATCGAATCAAAGTAGATGGCGCGAAAGGAAAACCTGCAATTCTTACGTATGAATATCCTTTGCCACCAAAAGGGCGGTATCAATTTGATTTAAAACCATTTTATAAAACGATAGAGGATTTATATATCGCATGGGAAAGTGGTTGAGTGAAACTCAAAAACAATACGCTAAAGGTAGTTTTGTAAAGGAAATTTCTGGACTGGATAAGCAGGTTCAAATTAATCGTATCGCATTATTTATTGAGCAAAATGCACACGAAGAAGGGCAACCGATTTATGTATTTGGGACTAAATTCAATGCAAGGGATTTGGCAAATATGTTTTATAAAAAATACATTAATTCAGCTGCTGATACTCGCTTTACTCGCTTAAAGAAATTAACCGAAATTGTAAAGTATTGGCATCAAGCAAACAAAAAACGAGCATAATGGGAAAATCAACATTATTGGAATTGGGATTAGATTTATTAGGTAGTTTTCTTTCAGACCATAACGAATTAGAAGCGGAAAAATGCCCAAGGGATAATTCGGCATTGGAAGCCGAAATTGAAGGATTAAAATTGGAATTGGAATCTGCTAAAATTGAACGTATCGAAAAGGCACGAATCGTCATGGTTGATGAGGATGATTTTTTCACCATGAAAAAGGGAAAATTAGTTACGGTTGAGGACGATTTCGTTGCGGAGGTCAAAGTAGAAATTAATGTGGAGTGGCAGAAGGCTTATGAGGTTCTGAATGGTAAAGCAAAAGAAATGGTTGCATCGAGAACCGTTTTAATAGATTCTCTTGAAGCGTTGTCGCTGAAATTAAACAGAGCTGAGGAGAAGTTAGAAAATGCCATTATACCAATGGTTTCGGATAGGATTGTTTCTTTCAAGGACGAAGATGAGAAAGCCAATAATTTAGAAGCGATTCTTTTGAAAAGTACGCTTGCAATTGCTAAAGTAGGCTTAGACGATGGTTATGCCTATTGCTTGGTAAACGATGGGACGGATAATTGTCACAAGTTTAAAGGGATGATATTGTCTTGTACGGATTCCGAAAAAGTCAATGAAATATTGGTTTTTGATATTAAATCAGTTATGGAATTTGGAAGTATGAAAGATTATTTTTTCGTCAATCCGTCTGCACCAGTTGATTTTAGAGAATTGGTAGCATCGTAATTATAAGAAATTACTCAGTGAATTTAGGTTTTGGGTGTGTTGCTCTCTACAAGCTACACTCAATTTTTTAACTGATTATTTATAATAAATATTTTTGTGGTTATTATTTCTTTAGGTGCGTTGCTCCCTACAAGCCGCACCTAATTTTTTTAAAAGAATCATTTTATGTCAGAACTCATTAAATCCATTTTTCGTTTTTTCAAGCAAGTTTGGTCAGATATTTTTTATGCTGAAATATCTATTACGGAAGCCAAAAATATTATAGACTTAAAATCTAACAATTACGAAGTTATCCTTGTGTATTTAGATTTATTTGTTCTTTCAGATGGGCAAAATTTAAAGGCATTATCTTGGAAAAAACAGGTTTTACTATGGTTTAGATGGCGGCTATTGCAGTTTGTTTTTTCATACCCTAATAATGAAATTATTCAGGTGTCTAAAAATGCAGACAATTATCCATTAGGTAAATATTTTAAGTATCGACCAAAACCGATTGCATGGGTGCAAAGCATTCAATTTCCATTAATTCCATTGGTCAATTTTGTGCCTTTCGATGCAAATTATAATTTGATGATACAATGGCTATGTTTTTCATTTATCACGAGTAATTATTTTACGATTGTGGAATCTCGTTTTGAAGTATCCCCAATGGGAATCGTAGTACAAGTCAGATGCCTTTATTTTTCTTGCGAGGTGTTTATTGGACTTTACTGGATAGGTGAATTATTACATATTTTATTTTATCGAAAAAGTATTTTGGATAAACGAGCAATGGTAGATAACGAGATTTATGATGGGATTATAAGCGTTTACGGCATTGAATGTTTTCAAAAGCAACATTACTTAGGTAGCTATTTAACCGGCACAACTTGGTGGCGAACATTGATTTTATGGTTTAGCTATTTATTAGATTTTATGCTTTTCTCAGGAAATATGTATGAACACACCTACAAAAAAACATACTCAAAATAACGCATTATGGATTATCAATTAAAAAAACTAACGAATGAACAGATTTTGCAATTGCCAAAAGTGTCTGTTCCAAACAATGATGCCATCGCCAGTCGGTTTGGCGAGCCAATGAGCGTTGCAGCTAATTATGAACTGGTCAGGGATGTTACTAATAATTTTGAAACGCCATTAGACAAATTTCAAGGGGAGAATCGGGAAAATTTGGAAGGGCTTGATTTTTATACCTATCAATTTTTGAGCGTAGTCGGTTTCTTTGAAAACAGCAAAAAAGGAACACCAACTGCCACTACTGAAAAACCAGAATCCAAACCAAAACCAACTAAGATAGGTACGGAGCAACGTATCAAAAAACTCCAATTAGCAGGAAAATATCTCAAAGGAGAAAAACTTGGTGTCGCTCAAAAACGCATCAAAAAACTTCAATTGGCTTTAAAATATCTTAAAAACTAAAATTTGAATCAATGCAAAGTAAAGCGATAAAAGATTTAGAATCGAAAATTAAGGAAATCGAAAAGGAAGTAGCAGAATTGGATGAAGCTGTACATTCAGACGAAACCGACCCAGAGGATTTGGAAACATTCCAAGACGCTTGGGAAGGTGCAAAAGATGCCTTGTCGGATGCAAAAAAGGAACTGGTAGCCGCTGAAGTAAGTGCAAAGCCTGACAATAAGCCAACAACAGGAACAACAACGGTAAAAAAACCAACGACAAAGAAACCAACAACTCGGACTCAGACTGCTGGTCGTAAACCAAAAGTTAGTTGGAAAAAATCAGTTTCGTTGGAAAAGTTGAAAGAACTGGCAGAGAATGAAGAGGTCAAATTAGGCTATTACATTCACCCTGTGGCTGTAATCAAGACTAAAAAAATGACAACGGTAGATTCTGTAATGGGTGAAAAAACGGTTGCAACTGGTCAATTTATAACTTTCTTAATGGAAGATGACGGATTCTTACAGCACAATGTCCATAATGTATCTTCTGTTCCAAAGGTGTTAAGGTTAGAACCATACAGCGGTAAAAAAATGGAGAAAGAGCAAGTCGATGGTGAAATTGATGGCACGAAGCAGGAAATGAAAAAGATGGATACTCCTGGTGAAAAGTCAACGGAAATATCATCTAAACCAACGGCTGACAAGAATAAGCCAAAATCAAAACGAAAAAGTAAGACTCCTGAATCTTCGACGGCTAAAGGCATGGCAAAGGAAGTGAAGGAAATGGATAAGCAAGAGCAGGTTGAAGAATCCGAATCTTTGGTATCAAAAACATTGGATTTATTAAATCCCTTCAGTATTTCGGAGGATAAAAAAGAGCAGGAGGTAGTCAAAAAAGTAAAGCGTAAAAAACGCAAAAAGGTAGTCAATGCGGTTAAAAATGCGGACACAACCGAAGAGTGTCAAATGATTGCCGATGCTGCCAGTAACGCTCAAAAAGTCGTTGAGAAAATTAAAATAGGTTCTTTGAAGGATGTATCACAAATTCAGAAAGAACTTGATACTGCCTTTAAACCGTTGGATGGTGTCAAAACAACAACTGAAAAGAAAGCTAAAGGTGCAGCGAAGTCCGCTAAGGTTGCGATGAAAAAAGCAGACATTAAACGAAAATCAGATACTAAAAAAAGCGCACCAGATAAAGATAAAGTAAAAGCTGAAAGTGCTATATCAACGTCCACAACAAAATCAAAAACAAAGGAGATTGGTGCTGATAAAGGTTATGAGTTATTGGTGGAATTGGAACGGAAGGGAAATTGGAAAAAGACGGTTTCGGCTTCAAAAGAAATTGAACAACAAGTAAAAATGTATTTGGCAGGTGAGTTGACTTCCGAGGAGTTTGATGAATTGCAAGATATTACCTTCCGATTCCGTAGGTTATCAAAAGTTTCCAAACATTTCAAAAAATACGGCAAGGAACTTCCTGCGTATTTGTACATGATTGTCGAAACTTACCTGCAAAAAGAAAGTGTAAAGGAAAGGATTGAGCGTGTACTTGTGTTGAATAATATGCCTGTGGTTATCGTTGAGCTGCTCCATAATAAAAAACGTACAGGGAAGGTTCGTAGCGTTGGGTTTAACTTTAATACGGGTGAAGAAGTTGTGGCTTCGGACTTGACAACTGGTTCATACAAAGTAATTGCTGTTTGGTCAGAAACCGAAGCAAAAAACAAAGGCAAAATTGCACTATCACCATTATATGACACCAATTTAGATAAGAAAAGTCGTTGTGATAAGTTGACGGAAACATCAAGGGCAGCTTATGAGTGTATTGGTGGACAATGCTCACCAGAGGAAAAAAAGGATGTATTCTTTCTCGAATCTATGTGCGGTGATATAAAAGGCGAAAAAGAAGCCAGATGTTATCAAAATGACTTCCGTAAAGCGGCATTAATTCGATTTAATGAATTGAAAAATGCTGGGGAGAATCCGTCATATCCTGTTGTAGCGGCAGAGGTACGGAAAGAATTAGAACAACAAGGGAAATAATTTTTTTATCTAAAAATAATAATAATAATTATGGCTACTAAAGTCGGAAAAACAGATGCGGTTGATTATTTAAGAGATAAATACGGTGTATCGAAATCGTATGCGAATAATGCAATTGATGGTATTGTAGATTTTATGAATAAGGAATTAAAAAAAGGAAATACTGTTTGGCTTCCAAATTTAGGATCATTCACACCACAAGCAACGAAAGCGAGAAAAGGACGTAACCCAAGCAGCGGTGAAAGTATTGATATTCCTGCTGGTACACGGTTATCATTCAAACTTGCTTCGTCTTTGAAAGCCAAGTTGAATCCACATTTAGCAAAAGCGAAGAAGTAACAATAAAATTATTTATAATTATTAGGAGGATTGTAAGAATAATCCTCCTAAAAAACGAATGGAATGAACAAAATTGATTGGACAGTTTTAGGGATATGGTTTATCGTATTTGGTGCAATAATATTAGCGGCTTTCTTTTTTCATCCTGCTTGGTTATTGCTGATTCTATTGGCATCATTTGGATTACCACATCCTAAATCTATTTTAAATAAAGAAAATGAATCCAACAGATTGGATTAATAGCTATAAAGAATCTTTTAATAAGCCTTCATTAGAAAGCTATGAAATTGAAGCGATTGAAAGGCTTACAAAGGCGTTTGATAAATATGGCGATGGCGACGTTAATAAATTAGCTTATATTTTTGCAACTACTAAGTTAGAAACCCAAATGGGTAGATATGATACGGAATTAGGTAGCAATTGTGTGAATTATGAAGGTAACTCGATGCTTGGAAATAGTCAATCAGGTGACGGTTGTCGCTACAAAGGACGTGGTTTGCCGCAATTAACAGGACGTAGAAATTATACCCTTGCAAGTCAGCATTTTAAAACGGATTATATCGGGAATCCTCAATTATTAGCATCCAAGAAACACTCCGCTAAAGTCGCTGTTTGGGGAATGATGGATGGCGTTTATACGACTAAGAAATTAGCCGATTATATCAATAGTTCAAAAGTTGATTTTGTTAATGCCCGTAGGGTTGTAAATGGATTAGATAAAGCACAAACTATCGCTGGTTATGCAACGATTTTACGGAACAACTATAAGCCAACTTTCGCTATATCAGGAAAACAGAAAATATTATTGGCTGCTTTTGTTTTGGTTGTATTGATGGGAATGTCAAGTAATAATCAAGGCTTGAACCGTGTCATGTAGTCATCTGCCAACAAATCTATAACAGATATTTCGAGTATTCCACATATTTGAGATAGTTCGATAATTGTCAAAAAGGGTGCTTTGCTATCGCCATCAAGTACTCTAATAATCTGTTGAAATCGCTCTTTATTATTTAGATTCAAGTATTTCGCACTAAATGATTTTGATGATAACATTAGTTGCTCCCGAATATCATTAATTCGCTTAACGATGTTGTTTTCAGTTTTAATAGCATTATCATCAAATTCAAATCGGTGCAATTCCTTATTCTCATTTTTTAATCTTGCTACTTCGTTCAATAGACCTTTTGTAGAGGTTTTGGCATAAGTGGCAGTCTGAGTTATTTTGGAATGACCAAGCATCTTTTGTACAGTACTTTGTCTGTGACCTGATTCAAGTGACAAATTGCCAAAAGTGTGCCGACCAATATGCGTTGTGATGTGCTTATGTATTCCTAATTCCTTACTAAAAAACTGGGATAATGTCCTATTGCAATAAGAAAGGTCAAACTTCTCGAAAACAGAATCCTGTGGTTCAATGTCTGTTTGATTATAAACCATAAAAAGCAAGTCGTTGGGAATGATAGTGGTATAGCTAACGTTAGTTTTTTCACGTTTCCGACTGATGAGATAATAAACTTCATCATTCATTTCCTTTTTTTGAATATCACCATACTTCAGATCTATTATTTCTCCATAATTCAATCCTGTATAGCACATCAATAGAAATGCACCTAATCTATTTCTTTTCTTTGGTATGAATTCGTGGTTATTTTTAATGTAATATGCTTTAAAGGTTTCTCGCTCCTCTTGAGTTAAACTGACTTGTTCTTTTGTATTCTTGTTGGCAATGCTCAAGTATTCTGCGGAAATTTCTTTTACAATATTTATTTCTATTAACTTATCACCGATTGCTTTATCTAACACATAGCTTAATTTCTGCAAATCGACATGAATACTACTTATTGCGATTCCTTTTTCACGTCTTTTCGTAATAAAATTATCTACATCATCGAGCGATAATCGTAGCGTTAAATTTGGTATATTCTTACGCCACGTATTTAGGTGTGAGTTCCTTTGGAGATAGGTCGTTTTTTCTTTTATCTTACCTTTCGCTAAATCCTTATCGTTTAGCGCCTTCCAATAGTCATATAGATTGATCGTATTATTATTGGATTTTACTTTATTCTTTATTCCCCAGAAAAGATCTTTGAAGGTTAAAAAGTCAATGATGACTCCATCATCAATATTTCTCTGAATAATTTTTTTGCCCTGAGCGATTTTCTGTTCAAGCCAATAGTTTAGTTCTTTGTCAGAAACGAATCCTTTTTTTTTGTTCTTCCATTGGGAGGTCTTTATCTCCTTTTTCAATGAAAACGCATTATTCTTTCCATTCAGTGAAAATCGTAGGTATATATTTCCAATTTCAGGGTTTCTATCCGTCTTTTTAAAAAAAAAGTCAATGCTTGGGTGGTTCATAAATTTGGCGACAATTTGGCGATAAATATTACAGGCTTTCAGTGTAAATACCATGTAATGAGCCTAAATTAGACAAAAAAAGCCAGAATTACAACGAATTTGCTTCGTTTTGATGTAATTCTGACTTTACCATATTTTATACTAAAAAAATGCTATGCCACAACGATAGGATTTCGGTTTTCTGAAATTCCTTATAAAACAAAGATGCAACAGAATTTCGATTTGACCAATTTTATTGGTAATCCATTTATAAAATATAACTTTTTTTGCAAATTTTTAATCAAATAGGTCTTTTTTTTACAAATTCGTAATTTATCTATTTTTCAACTTAAACAGAATTTTTTTTAGTTTTATTAAAATTTGACTAATAATATTTTACGCTTTTTAAAAAAAGTTACTAATAATAACAAATTAAAAATACGACTTTTAGATTTTGTATGGTTTTGAGTGATTTTCACTTTTTTAATAAATATTGATACCCAACATTTTACGTAATGAAAGTCATAATAATTATCGCTTTTTCCTATTATTTATACCTGATTTTTATGACCTATTTTCCGAAGCACGAAATTTTTTTTGTCTAAAAATGGTCAGAAGGAATTAAAACTATGAATACCCAAAAATATCTATCGTTATATAAATATTATTTTGGGAATTCTATCAATATTTGGAGGTTTTAGGTGACACACATTCAAGCAAAATAGGTTGTGGAAGCTATTAATTACGGAAGAGGAAATAATAAAATACGGTAAAAAGATATTTTGGATTTTATAATTAAGTATTATTTTTTGAGCAAAATTTGAGGTTGGTAAGGCTATTAATATATTATATTTTGTTTTAATACGTAAGGCTTCTGATCTACGCCTTTTTTAGATAAAAATCAAGGGGCGACAAAAGATAAATGTAACTTTTTTAAATTCACGCCGTAATTAATCCCTAAATATTATAAACACAATCGTATTACATTAGGCGAATATGAGACAACTAAAAATTACCAATAAAATTACCAATAGGGAAAGTCTGGCTTTGGATAAATATCTTAATGATATTGGAAAAATTCCGCTGTTAAATGCTGATGACGAAGCTGATTTGGCTCGTAAAATTAGAGAAGGTGACCATAATGCTTTAGAAACATTAACAAAATCTAACCTTCGGTTTGTGGTTTCGGTAGCAAAACAATACCAAAACCAAGGACTTTCGCTAAGTGACTTAATTAATGAAGGAAACGTTGGCTTGATGAAAGCAGCAAAACGTTTTGATGAAACCCGCGGTTTCAAATTCATTTCTTACGCAGTTTGGTGGATTCGTCAGGCTATTTTACAAGCAATTGTTGAATATTCTCGAATCGTTCGGTTGCCATTGAATAAAGTAGGGTCTTACAATAAAATCAATGAAGCATTTATCGCCTTTGTTCAAAAATTTGAAAGGGAACCGACGAATGAAGAGTTAGCAGAATTATTAGAAATCAAGCCCAGAGAAGTCGAAACGATGCTGAAAGGCGGCGGACGGCATCTATCAACCGATGCACCGATAAGCTCCGAAGAAGGAAGTGCGACGATGTTGGACTTAATGAATATTGATTCGGGTATGAATCCTGATGAAAAAATGATGACGGAATCGCTTGTAGAGGAAGTTCAAGAGGGATTACAGACTTTATCACCTCGTGAGGTTGAAGTATTAAGTGCTTATTATGGTTTAGAAGGGCGTAAACCGATGACCTTAGAAGAAATTGGCGAATTATATAATTTAACTCGTGAAAGGGTTCGACAAATTAAAGAAAGAGCAATCCGCAGATTAAGAAAATCTTATAACCGAAATGCGTTAAAATCGTATTTGGGGTAATTATTGATACCAAAAAACTGACGTTTAAGTTTTACTACTTATCGTCTTTTTCGTCCTAATATTTAATCCGTTCCTTGAAGGAACGGATTTTTTTTTGCCTAATGCAAAAGGTAATTTTAAATAAGAAAGTGCGTAGTTTGTGGTTTACCGCTTTCTCTAAGTAAATTTCCGCAAGATTTTTTATCTTTGCAGTGATTTAGCGGCGATTAGTTTTACCCGCAAAGATTTTTAGTAAAATTCAATTTTAAAATATCTAAAAAATAATTCAAAATGTTAAAGAAAGGATTATACTTGATGCTTTTATTTACTTTTTCTGCTGCAATTGCTATTGCTCAACCTGGAGGGGATTTACCTGTAGAAGGAGATGACGGTGCAAAAGAAGCTGCTGAACGTGCAACTTATTTAATAAATTTTCATAATTACAATGCGGCATTAAATAGTGATTTAGGAACAAAAAAGATTTTCCACCACCACATTGATATTAATAGAACTCAGGCAAATATCCCTGGAGTTGGCGTGGTTACCGAATCTATTGATTGTTATTTTGTCTATAGAAATGAAGGATTTGTGGTCAAAAAAGTTTTGGTTTTGATGAATAATGGTCAGATTAGCTCTACCAAAGAGTTTACTTTTGATGCAAAAGAGGACGGAGAATTATCTTATTATTCTTACAATGGAGATTTGAATAATCCAAAATCAGAGAAAAAAGGACTTTATTTTCAATCAAAACAATTGATTTTTTATTCCGAAGATGGCATTGTTCAACCTAAAAATAGTTACGGTGATGACATTTTTAAACAAGGAATTGATGCTTTAAATATGGCAGAAGATTTCCGTTTGATGTTAAATACTTTGATTCGTGTTCAGGGAATATAATACGAATAAGGAATTTTGAATAAGGAACACAAAAAAGGAATTTTGAATACTGAGGTGTAATTACCTCGTCATTCAAGATTCCTTTTTTTTTATTCAATACTCAAAAACGGTTAATCCAAATTCAAATCAACCATTTCTTCCGTAATATTCGTACAATTATAGACTGTTGCAGCAGTTTCCATTAAATAATTGACTAAGATAGTTTTTTCAGCTGCCGAATTAATCGGAAAATTATTCATATAATTATCCTGTGGCGAAGCTGGTTCTTGCCAATTCAAACTTTTCAACTGATTGATTTGTGCCATTGTCAACTGACTATCTCTGGGCAAATAATTATTACTAATCGCTTCGCAATAAACTTCTGTGTCGTCTTTCACCGCAGATATTTGAAGGTAATAATCTTTAGAAAGGTCAAAAATAGCGAAATTCTCATCAAGTCCTTTCGTAACTAATTGCTCAATAAGCGATAAAATTAGTTCGTGATTTATCATATTTTTTTGATTTTATTAATGTAAAAAACGCCAAAGCGACTGCTGTCCCTTTGACGTTTCCATATAATTAACTTGTGTTACGGTCTGCAAATTGCAAACTAATTAATCTGTTTTCCGTCTTTTTGCTTGAAAACGATTATCATTTCGGGTACTACTATTTTTTGTAAAATTAGTCGCCCGAGTATTATTATTATTTCGACTATTCGTTTTACGAGCTTGAACGCTTGGACGTTTTTTCTGCTGCGGTTTCGCTTGCGCATCTGCCACGTCTTCGCTGCCGTCATCTTCGTAAGGATGCCCGCTAACTACAGATAACTTTTGGTCAATCAACTTTTGAATATCGCGCAAATATGGTTTTTCTTCGCCCATACAAAAAGACAATGCAATACCACTTGCTTTTGCTCGACCAGTTCGCCCGATTCGGTGAACGTAAGTTTCTGGAACGTTTGGTAAATCATAATTGACCACCAATGCCAAACCCGAAACATCAATTCCTCGTGCCGCAATATCCGTAGCGACCAATACTTGAACGCCACCTCTTTTGAAGTTGCCCAAAGCTCGTTGTCGTGCGTTTTGCGATTTATTACCGTGAATTGCGGCCGCTTCGATTTCTTCTCGTAGCAACATTTTTACAATCTTATCCGCACCGTGTTTCGTTCTTGAAAAGACCAAAACGGTGTCCGGGTCTTCTGTTTTAATCAAGTGAACCAACAATTTAATTTTGTTATTTTTACTCACAAAATAAACCGCTTGATCGACTCTTTCCGCAGTTGTTTGCTCCGGTTCGATAGTCACTTGTTCGTATTTGCCCAAAATCTTACTTGATAACTCTACGATTGACGGCGGCATCGTTGCAGAGAAAAATAGCGACTGTCTTTTGGGAGGTAATTTCGCCAATAATTTACGAATATCGTGAATGAAACCCATATCCAACATTTGGTCGGCTTCATCTAACACAAAATATTCGACATCTCTGAGCGAAATATATCCTTGATTCATCAAATCTAATAAACGCCCTGGTGTTGCCACCAAAACATCAACACCTCGACGTAAGGCTTCTACTTGTGAACCTTGTTTTACGCCACCAAAAATCACCGTATTTTTAATATTGGTGTTTTCAGCATAAACCGTGAAATTTTCAGCGATCTGAATGGCTAATTCTCGTGTCGGTGTAACAACTAATGCCTTAACTTTTCTCTTACGAATATTTCGACTTTCGTCAATATATAAATTCTGTATAATGGGAACGGCAAAAGCTGCCGTTTTTCCTGTTCCTGTTTGTGCTACACCCAATAAGTCCTTTCCACTAAGTAAAATAGGAATTGCTTGCTTTTGAATTGGTGTTGGAGTTGTGTAACCTTTTGTTTTTAACGCTTGCAGAATTGGTTCTACCAACTCTAAATCTTTAAATGTCATATTGTTTAAAATTTCGGCGGTAAAGATAATGGAATTAATTGGTTATTTTTCGATTACTTATTTGGTTAACGGCGTTGCTCATAAAAAATTAAATAAGCTAATTTTGCTTTTTCCAAATAAGATTTATAGGATTTACAGTCGAGATTTCCCCTGTAAATCCTATCTAAAAACGTTTATGAAGTAAACAAAAAAGTCTTTTATTTAGTAATAAAAGATAGATAAATTGGATAGTAAAATCTTATAAAATTTAAAAAAACCTTAACAAAACTGCATTTGAATTTCTATTTTCCATCCGTTTATAATTCATTTCTTTACTTTTGTAAAAAAATTTAGGCTCTTTGACAATTTCTGCAAAATTCGAATAAATTGAGATTTTCGTAACGGCTGTCTTTAGCTGCCGCAAGGGTTTTGAGGCTTTTCGGAAGCTAAAGTAGCCGCTACGTGCAGAAATTGTCAAAGAGCCAAAATTTAATTACACATTAATCACAAAAAAATCTATATGAGATTGTTAGCTTTTCTTGGTACTATCACCA
>Ga0222647_1000674_pt1 | contig 13357 bp, 10 predicted proteins | sample AntAcemetagen333_FD_179864 | JGI IMG/M metagenome (GOLD analysis project Ga0222647, IMG submission 179864) | Saline water microbial communities from Ace Lake, Antarctica - #333 | ecosystem: Environmental > Aquatic > Non-marine Saline and Alkaline > Saline | place: Antarctica: Ace Lake...
ACCCACTGCGAAAAGACCAGCGAGTAACGGGTACCCATAAAACCAGGTTCCCCAGGAAACGGGCAATACCATTATAGCCTCTTGTTGTGCGCGTTTAACCACGTGAACAACGCCTAAAAAAGCGGCAAATAAGAGGGTGTACATGACAAGCAATTCTGGGAACTGATCACGCGTGAGCGCAAACATAAAAGAATACCCTACAACACTACCGATACTAAGTAAACCAAGAAGGTTTCCTAGTTTACGTGCCATTTAAGACTTGTCTGTAAGACTGCGCACAAAGACAAAACCGAAACCTATGAACAACATTAAGTGAAAAGGAAACAGTCCAAAATCACCACCTTGATTACCTACTACAAAAGCCGAGTACATTCCAAAGGCAAAATACAAGGCAAGCAATCCTTCTATAATTACATTAGGGCTTATTTTTTTACGCAGGTACTTATTTGCTTTCCAGTTGCCACCCACGGCTGCTAAGTTAAATTTAGGTGTTCTTACAAACTCGCTGCGTTTACCAGCATGTCCCTCGAGAACAGCTAGGGAATTGTGCAGTGAAAAACCCATCGCGATAGAGAAAAAGGTAAAGAACATACCTATAAAACCTATAAAATTTTTAAAGCCGCCACCGTAGGTTATTTTATACATGTGCCAGTAACATATAAAGAAAATAATAGAACTAGACACAAAGAAACTCATCACAGCAAAATAAGTCGCTAAGTGCGCATGCTCATTTTTAATATATAACATCGGGATGCTTAACACCGCTACCAAAAACACATTTAAAAACATAGTACTATTTAACAAGTGCATGATACCATGAACTTTAGACTTAAAGGACATATCGCTGGATACGACTCTTTTAAACATCTTCTGAAAATTCTCTGCACCACCTTTGTTCCATCTAAACTGTTGTGATCGTGCAGCACTTATGATAATAGGTAGCTCTGCAGGTGCGGTTACGTCTTCTAAATATTTAAATTTCCAACCCTTGAGTTGCGCGCGGTAACTTAAATCTAAATCTTCGGTTAGGGTATCGCCTTCCCAGTTACCTGCGTCTAGTATAGCTTGTTTACGCCATATGCCAGCCGTACCGTTAAAATTAATAAAATGTCCTTTAGAATTACGACCTACTTGCTCTAAAGTAAAATGCGCATCTAGTGCAAAAGCTTGTATGCGTGTAAGAATGGAGTAATCTCTATTTAGGTGCGCCCAGCGGGTTTGTACAACGCCTATTTCTGGGTCTTTAAAATACCCGACTGTTTTTAACAACCAGTCTGGTTCTGGAAGGAAATCTGCATCAAAAATAGCAATAAATTCACCCTTTGCTACTTCCAGTCCTTCTTTAAGCGCGCCGGCTTTATAACCTGTACGATCTGTGCGCGTTATATGCTTTATATCGAGTCCTGTAGCTGCTAGCTTTGCAACATGCGCAGCGGTTGTAATTACGGTATCGTCTGTAGAATCGTCCAGTACTTGTATTTCCCATTTACCGCGTGGGTAATCCATTAAGGCGATATTATCTAGCAATCGTTCCATTACGTAAGCCTCGTTAAATACGGGCAACTGCATGGTTACAAAAGGAACCTCATCTGGATTATTTAAATCGAATTGCGGTCCACTAGCGCGGTTTTTACGTGCTTTTAAATAATTAAAAAGTAGATTAAGTTGCGCAATGGCATAGAAAAGAATGAGAAGGAGCGCTATCGAGTAGATAACCATGCATACCATTTTGAGCGGGTACCAGTTTATAGAAATTAATATCATTTTTTAAATCCGTATTTAAAGATCCATGTTAAAATTTTAACACCCGCAAAGATAGCACCTTTAATGGTTCCTGAGACTTTTGAGACACCTATCCTGTTTCTGTATTTTACGGGGATTTCTGTATAGCTAAAACCTCGTTTAAGCACTTTAAGTTGCATCTCAACCGTCCAACCATAGGTTTGATCTACCATATTAATTTCTAGCAACTTACTATATTTTATGGCTCTAAACGGCCCTAAATCTGTAAAACGTGAGTTAAAAAATAGTTTCATGAGACTTGTCGCCAGCCAGTTACCAAATATTTGAGGGATTGTCATGGAACCGCTTTCGCGAAAGCGTGCAACACGAGATCCTACCACAAAATCGATATTGCTTTCTATAATGGGAGCAACTATGTGCAGCAATTCTTCTGGATAATCGCTATAATCCCCATCTAAAAAAACGACAATATCAGTAGCTTCCGTTAGACCAGCGACGTATTCCAGTCCTTTTAAACATGCAAAGCCATAGCCCGGTCGTGGTTCATCTAACACCGTTGCGCCTGCAGCTGCGGCAACTTGCGCAGTAGCATCTGTAGAATTATTATTTACAACGATAATTTCGGCCACGATATCTGGTATATCCTTAATAACCAGCGGCACAGAAGCCTCTTCATTATAAGCAGGAATGATGACTCGCAGTATGGGTGGTATGTTCAACTAGGTGCACTTTAAGATGGTAAAAATAACGATTAAAACAGCGTTTTTTATGCTTAAATCAAGCGTTTGTCACAGGCGACAATGGAGAAAGTTGCATTTAACAAGCCGAGAACTCAAAAGCGGGCTCAATCTGAAAAGAAAACAGTATCTTCTTTTTCTTTTTCCTTTACAAATTTTGAGAATTTATAGGTGAAACTTGCCATAAAATATTGCTGCAATACCAGGCTGCTCGTGTCCGACGCAAAGTCTGATGTTACCACGCTAAGAGTGTCTATTACCTGACTGAGCAGGTCATAGGCCGTTAATTTAAATGAGGCTTTGTCACCTGCAAACTTGTAGCCTAAACTATCTACGATCACAAAGGAATCGTTGTCAAACTCGTCTGTAATGTTCCCAAAAATGTTGTACTCGCCTCGCAGCCAAAAGGTTATGTTTTTAGGCCAGTATATCGTTACATCCATAGACGCGGTGTGATTTATAAATCGCTGATCTTCTATAGAATCGATGTCATAAAGCGTCGTGTTGAACCCTAAGTCATAGTTTGCGCGTAGTTTTATTAAATCTTTAATGCTACGGTTTAACCCTGAACTAGGGGTCAAGTTTAGGGTATTTCCTTGAAATTCCACACCATTTGTAAATCCGAAATTTTGAGATAAATTACCGTTTAAACCTAGCTCTGTGCTAAATGTACGTTTGTCTTTCTTAAAAGTTCTGGAATAGGAGCCATAAAACCAGCCATTGTAACCGTCATTTAAGTTTACGTAGGTTGTGCGCCTGGTTAAGTCTGCGCCCGTAAGGGTTACTGTACCTACCTGGTCCTGCGTAAGGGTTAAACCACCACCTGCATAAATACCGTTACCACTTTCCCAATCATAGGAGTTAAAACTCAAGTAAATTTCGTGCTGCTGGGTCACGTCTAAATCTGGATTTAAAGTAATAATGTTTTGCAGATTTGTACGATTCTCAACCGGTGCTAGTTGCTGTATGGACGGTATTCTGGCATTGCTAGCATAGCTCACATAAAGCGATCTTGTTTCGGTAAAATCGTAGTTTAAACTAGAACTCACATTAGGCAAGGTAAAGTTCTTACCAAACTGAACCACACGCAACAAATCTTCGTTTTCTAAAGTTTGAAAATTTACGCCAGCACCTAAATCAAAACGCAGCTTGTCATTATTAAAACTAAACCCAACAGTCGGTATATTCTCTGTTGTTTTTAAATCAAATGCTGTACTAAGTGCCGTATTAAAAACCCCTTGCAGATTTGTAAAATCCTTATCAAAATCACTTCTATTATTAGTTTGGTTTCTTGTTACAAATTATAAGAGGTTTCAATAAACCAGTTTTCGGCAAGTGGTAGCCGCAGGCTGGGACTTACTGTGAGGGTATTGCTTATATCTTCTTGCTGTATGAATTGATCCTGCGCCTCTGTTTGTAGGTTATTACCAAATACCTCTTGAAAAGATCTAAAATCGTTATCGCTCTCATTTTTATTATTAAAATTGAGAACCAGCCCTATAGATGAACCCTTTGCTTTTAAACGCCGGTTTGAGTAGGTGTTTATAGTAATTTCTTGGTTCGTGGACGCTGCACTATTGTCAGATGTTACTTCATTTATTAAAGTGCCAGCGCTATCGCGACTGGCGTTATTATTATCGCTAACCGATAGGGTGTTGCGGTAATTAATTAAAGGCGATGTACTGAAATTCGTTAAGGTATCCGTCCGTATATCTAGCCTACTCAAAAAACGGTGCCACTCAGTAGTTTTTCTGAAGTAAGGGAGTCTTGCGCGGTTCCTTTAATGCTAAATCTTTGCGCTACTAGTGGCAAGGAAATAAACCAAAAAATCACAACGAAAAAAGTTTTATTCATCTAGTGTGAAAGTTAGCTCACAAATCTAAACGAATAAAACTTTCTGAAATTATTGCTGATTAAAAATCAGCTTTTTATTTTTTGCGCATGTACACGTCTATAGGTACGCCGTGAAAATCAAATTTCTTGCGCAACTGGTTTTCTAAAAATCGTTTATACGGCTCTTTTACATACTGCGGCAGGTTACAAAAAAATGCAAACTGTGGTTGCGGTGTAGGTAATTGCGTGATAAACTTAATTTTTACAAATTTACCTTTAAGCGATGGCGGTGGGTATGCCTCTATAAGCGGCAACATTACCTCGTTGAGCTCGCTTGTTTTAATGCGTCTCGCCCTGTTTTGGAAAACCTCTACGGCTGTTTCTATAGCTTTAAAAATGCGCTGCTTGTTTAAAACAGATATAAATATTACAGGAACATCTGTAAACGGAGCCATTTCTTCACGTATACGCGCTTCATAATCGCGCACGGAGTTTGTGTCTTTTTCCTCTACAAGGTCCCATTTATTTACCAGCACCACGATTCCCTTGCGATTGCGCTCTGCCAGCCAAAATATATTTTGCACCTGTCCGTCAAAACCACGTGTTGCATCCATAATAACAATACACACATCACAATGCTCTATAGCACGCACACTGCGCATTACGCTATAAAACTCAAGGTCTTCTTTTACTTTTTTCTTGCGTCTTATACCAGCAGTATCTACCAGGTTAAACTCAAAACCAAAACGGTTATACTTCGTATCTATAGAATCACGCGTGGTTCCAGCTATATCTGTAACGATATAGCGTTCTTCACCTATAAGTGCATTGATAAAGGAGGATTTACCAGCGTTAGGTCGCCCTACTACGGCAAACCGTGGCAACTCGCTCACCTCTTCTTCTACATGCTCAGGTAACGCTAGCGCAACTGCGTCTAGCAAATCGCCTGTTCCACTACCATTAATACTAGAGATTGTAAAAAGTTCACCCAACCCGAGGTTATAAAATTCATAAGAATCTTGCTCCCGTTTAGAGTTGTCTACTTTATTAACCACTAGAAGTACTGGTTTTTTTACCTTGCGCAACAGTTTTGCGACATCTTCGTCCTGACTAGTCACGCCCGTTTCAGCATCTACCATAAACATGATAATGTCTGCCTCATCGATGGCTAACTCTACTTGCTTGTCTATTTCTTCTTCAAAAACGTCTTCGGTTCCTATCGCATATCCACCCGTATCTATAACCGAAAATTCTTTGCCATTCCAGTCACTTTTACCATAATGTCTATCTCTGGTCACACCACTTACCGCATCGGTAATAGCCTCTCTTCGTTTAATAAGTCTGTTAAAGAGTGTCGATTTGCCCACATTAGGCCTTCCTATAATAGCTACTATGCTCATGCTGTATAATTTGCGGTTGCAAAGGTACTTCTTTTGACTGAGCTATGGTGCGACCTTGCGGCAATTAAGTTGGAACCTTAACATGCTTATAACGAGTGTTTTGAATTTTTAATAGTACGCTTTCGCGAAAGCGTAACACACCATAAACTACCAGCAAGAACCTAGTTTTGTACGATTAATGAAAAGGACTGAGGTTTATTTTTTGCGTTCAATAACGTATTCTAGCATAAGGACCAGCGATTTTTTGTACTCCGTTTCCGGATAGGTATCCAGAATTTCCATAGCCTGATTCTTGTAGTCGTACATAGATTTAACAGCATAATCCAGACCGCCAGTTTTAATAACAAAGTCTATCACCTCGCGTACGCGTTTTTTATCGCGGTTGTGCCTTTTAACCGAGTTTATGACCCATTTCTTCTCGTCCGGTGTGCAGTTATTAAGCGTGTAAATGAGCGGAAGCGTCATTTTTTGCTCTTTAATGTCTATGCCGGTGGGCTTGCCTATGCGCTCGTTTCCGTAGTCAAAAAGGTCATCTTTAATTTGAAAGGCAATGCCTATGAGCTCCCCAAAGGCCCGCATTTTTTCAACGTCTGCAGACAGCGGCGCGACAGAACAGGCGCCCAGACTGCAACAGGCGGCTATGAGCGTCGCGGTTTTTTTACGTATGATCTCATAGTAAACATCTTCTGTAATATCTAGGCGGCGTGCTTTTTCTATTTGCAGCAGCTCGCCTTCACTCATTTCTCTCACGGCTACGCTTATAATTTTAAGCAAATCAAAATCGTTGTTATCGATGCTTAGCAGCAACCCCTTAGACAGCAAGTAATCACCGACAAGAACAGCAATCTTATTTTTCCACAACGCATTTACCGAGAAGAAACCGCGACGTTTGAGGCTATCATCCACAACGTCATCGTGAACTAAGGTTGCTGTGTGTATGAGTTCAATAACGGCTGCACCGCGATAGGTGCGCTCATTTACCTCTCCCTTACTAATCATTTTTGCAACGAGGAATACGAACATAGGACGCATTTGCTTGCCCTTGCGGTTTACGATAAAATGCGTAATCCGGTTGAGTAGCGCGATGCGTGATGCCATGGCAAGCCTGAACTTTTGTTCAAACAGCTCCATCTCATAACTTACCGGTTCCTTAATTTGCTCTGCGACCTTCATGTCTTGCAAAGATAGTCGTTGCGCCTAACAGTTAACAAGCTCTTTACAATGTCTTAACAAAAGAAAAAGAAATGACTCGAGAGCAGGTTGAGCTCGTGTTTGTCACTAAGATTAATTTTATTATGCTTTGTTGAGGGGCTCAGAATCTCGTGGCTTTTACGCAATAATTAGCGGCACGAATAGCGGGCTAACAGGAGCATTAAGAATAGAAAAAAAAAGGAAAACAGCAATTAAATTTTGCTTTTCCTTTAGACCCTAAACAACCAAAAAAAAGGCTATAAGCACCTCACTTTGGAGAGCATATCTGAAATCGTCCAGAGCAATGTCAAGGAACGTTGCAACTCAATGAAGAGTCTATCGCAAGAAAGCCCTTTTAATAAACTATACTTAAAAATTCCTACAATACATGACTAACTAAGTACTGTCGTTTAGTTATTAAAAGATAACCCTACCACGTTTAGCCCAATTATACATGAATAACCCATCACCAACCCATAACGAACATTTCCCTTTAAAAACATAAACCATGTTTAAAAGGCTATTTGTCAATCGCTCAAGGCGTTTTTTTTTGCAAATAGTAGTTAAACAAGATTTTAAAGAACTATATTTGATTTGTAAATCTAAAATTTAATCCTCATGAAAAAAATTACTCTTTTAATGTTCTCTCTTTTAGCGGGAATTACTATGCATGCGCAAAGCACGTGCGCAACGGCTACTGCAGTAAGTACTACAACGAATAATACAGTTGCTGCCTACGGCACTGAAGTATCAACTCAATGTGGCGGAAATATTGCCACTGGTTCTGCAACAGGCTCTGCATGGTATACATATACCGCGACGGCAACCGGGACTTTAAACATTTCAACTAACCTAACGGCAAACAATAATACTGACACTCGAATTAATGTGTATACAGGAACCTGTAGTACATTAACGTGCTACGCAGATAGTGATGATGTAAATTATGCAGGTGGTAACTACACGACAAATTTAACTTTCAATGTTTCTGCGGGAACGACCTATTATATCGCTTGGGATAACAGATGGTCTGCCAACTCGTTTATATTCACAGCAACCTTCATACCTGTTGCATGTCCAGCTCCTACGAACTTAGCATTAACCGCTTTTACTACCACAACAGCCACTATATCTTTAGGCACTGTCGGGAATTACGAGGTTGAATACGGTGAATTCCCTTATACTCAGGGAAGTGTAACTGGAGGGACTGTTGTAAATGTAACTGGAGTCAACTCATATCAATTGACAAACCTAAGCCCTAGTGTTTCATATAACGTGTTTGTAAGAAAAAACTGTGGGGCTGTTGACGGATTTTCAACCGCTTCAACCGTAAACGCAGGTACCTCTCCTAGCCCAATGGTCTCATTTCCATTTTCTGAAAATTTGGAACCAGATGCTAATCAAGCGCTTCTTTTAAATTTAGGCCTTAGCTTCTTCGCAACCACTAACAACTGGGCTTTTGGGCAGGACAATCTTACAGATGGCGATACAGCAAATGACTTTGCAAGCAATGGTATAAGCTATGTTTTCTCAAACAATACATTTACGTCAACTGCTGCCAATGCTACTGTCTATTTTGGCCCATTCAATCTTACGTCTGGTTCTATTTATACTTTAAATGTAGATCAAAGAAACACCGCTGCTGCAAATGCTACTACTCCTAATAAAGATATGGAACTATTAGCAGCTGCGACTAATGACGGTGCTACAAATACCGTTTTAGCAACGTTTGACGACATGACAAACGTTACACACCAAGTTAGAACTGGTGATTTTACACCAACCGCGTCTGGAAACTTCTATTTTGGAGTAAGAGATAAGTCTAGTGTTCTTACGGGAGTTGCTGCTGGAAACTCTGTAGTTATAGATAACATCAGACTTACTTCTACCTTAAGTGTTACCGATGTTGATAATGTAAAACTTACACATTTTTACAATTTAGCTAATCAATCATTTAATGTTCAATCATCAAATGGCTCGATAAATACTATTGAAATCTATAGCCTATCAGGCCAAGAGGTCCTTAACATGGTGGTAAATGATTTAAATGCTAAAGTTGACATGAATAATATAAACGCAGGAATTTACATCGCTAAAATCAACGTTGATGGAATCTCTCAATCTGTTAAATTTATAAAAGAGTAATTTCTCTTTTTTATTACATAAAAGCACCCTACTTTAGTGGTGCTTTTTTTTTGCTTATGAAATATTTTACTATTTTCTGTTTTTTGCTAATTCTAAGTTCTTGCAAGAATGATGACATCATTGACGACACTCCCGTTTTAGAACTTAGCGATGCGATAACAGTATACGAAACCGGTGCAGTTCCCAATGATCTCATATTAGTAACCCCAATGCGGAGCGATACCACCTACCTAATAAACAGGCAAGGTATGGCCGTCAAAAAATGGTTCGTAGATGACAGCCCGGTATTAATGTCTTATTTATTAGATAACGGGTCTGTGGTACGAACTGTATTTACAAATGAGGACAACGGCATAACCTTACCTGGAAAGACTGGAAAAATTCAAATCATAGACAAGGATAATATTTTAGTTTGGGAATGGGTTCTGGATAATACTACACAAGCTTTACACCACGATATTGCAGTTTTGCCAAATGGCAACCTGCTCGCGAGCGTTTGGGAAACTCATGATTCGAATAGCAGTATTGCTCAAGGCCGTAATCCACAAACATTATTGGAAAACCGATTAGTTGTAGACAAGATTATTGAAATTGAGCCTATTGGGTTCAACCAGGCAAATATAGTTTGGGAATGGAATTTATGGGACCACCTCATACAGGATTTTAATCCATCTGCCAGCAATTTTGGAAATGTAGCAAATCAACCAAATCTTATGGATATAAATGTAGGTGATGGTGAAAATTTCTCTCATGTTAATGGCTTAGATTATATAATGGAACTTGACCAAATAATAGTTAACAGTAGAATATTAAGTGAATTTGTAATCATAGACCACAGTACTACTACTTTTCAAGCAGCCAATTCATCGGGCGGCAGATATGGTAAAGGTGGGGACTTCTTATTTAGATGGGGTAATCCGCATAATTTTAAAACTGGAACTATTAATGACCAGCAATTGTTTGGACAACATGATGCTACCTACGTAGGTAATAATTCTAATTCCATAGGTACTTTTCTAGTCTTTAATAATTTGGAAGATGGTGTTGATTTTTCGACGATTAAAGAAATAGACGTAAATATCGATGGTACGGGATTGTATCCAAACATTGTCGGCGTTGGTAATGCTCCATCCACAGCTATATGGGAGTACTCAAATGAGGCTATACTTTCAAAAAGAACATCGGGATGCCAGCGATTACCTTCTGGTAATACATTAATTACCACCACGTCTGGTCTTATACTTAGAGAAATAAATCCTTCAGGCAAGATAATATGGGAATACAATTTTGAAAACGAGGCAAGCAATCAATTAATGATGACCACCAATAGCTTTAAGTCTAGAAGTTATCCTAAAAGCTACAGAGGAATTCAAGCACTGAATCTGTAATAAATTCTTAAGATTTATTTGCCAGCTGACCGCAAGCGGCATCAATATCCTTTCCTCTACTGCGCCGCACGTTTACAATAATGTTTTGCTTTTCTAAGGCTGTTTTGTATAACTCGATGGCGTCATCACTCGCTTGTTCAAACCGTGGGTCGTCTATAGAATTATACTCGATGATGTTTACCTTACACGGTATGAGCTTACAGAATTTAACCAGCGCGTGCACGTCGTCTGGAGTATCGTTGATACCTTTCCACACGACATATTCATAAGTTACGCGTGTTCCTGTGATATCGTACCAGTAGGTAAGTGCTTCTTTAATATCGGCTAGCGGGAACTGCTCGTTAAAAGGCATAATGGTCACGCGTTTCTTGTCTATGGCGCTGTGCAGGGATAAGGCTAGATGAAACTTAGGCCTGTCGTCTGCCAGTTTCTTTATCATTTTAGGAACACCGCTGGTTGACACTGTTATGCGTCTAGGAGACATGCCTAAACCTTCTTTACTGGTTATTTTATCGATGCTGGCAAGCATGTTTTTATAATTCATGAGCGGCTCGCCCATGCCCATAAACACGATATTAGATAACGGTCTGTTAAAATAAGTACGACTTTGTTTATCGATGGCCACTACCTGGTCATAAATCTCGTCAGGATTTAAATTGCGCATACGTTTTAAGCGTGCAGTTGCGCAAAAAGCACAATTTAAACTGCAGCCTACCTGCGAAGAAACACAGGCAGTGGTTCTGGTTTTAGTAGGAATGAGCACAGACTCTACTACCAGGCCGTCGTGCAACTTGAGGCCATTTTTAATAGTACCGTCACTACTGCGTTGCATACTATCTACCTGAATGTGATTAATAACAAAATGCGTTTCCAGAAACTCGCGCAGCTCTTTGGACAAGTTTGTCATAGAATCAAAATCGTGCGCCCCTTTTTTCCACAACCATTCGTAGATTTGGTTTCCACGGAAAGCCTGTTGCCCTTGTGCAATGAAAAAATCTCGAAGTTCCTCTCGAGAAAGTGATCTGATATCTTTTTTAAGTTCTGTCAAAATATGGGTACTAAAAAACGCATTGCAAAATTAGGGCTTTATACAATGCGTTTCCTTATAATAGTGAGTTCTTTACTCCTTTACCAATTTAGTCGTCGCGCTAGCTGTTCCACTATTTACTTTTAAGAAGTAGACTCCGTTTGCAACAGCAGTAATATCAAGCTGATTTGTTAAACCTGCAAAAGTACCTTGCTGTATTACTTGCCCTGAGAGATTATATACGGTATATGCAGCGCTTTCTTCTACGTTAACTGTGAAAACACCATTTGAAGGGTTGGGGTAAACATTTACTTTTAATATGGTTGCTACACTAGCAATGGTCAGGTTTACAGCAAAAGAGCCATCTTGCGAAATTGTATCGCTATTAATAGGATCTAACCACGGGCTAAGCCTTCTAGTATTTACGCCAAAACTGTTCCAGCTGGTATCGAACCTACCGTAGATATCGTAACCGCCATTGTCATTTGTACCACTACAGGCGGCAGAGCCACCGGACAACACGCCTATGATTTGCCCTGATGCGTTTAGTAAACAGCTTCCAGAAGATCCTGGTTCCGTAACGCCGTATTCCCAGTTTAAGATACGCCACATCCTAGTTTGGGAATTCGTGTTAAACTGCGTACTAACAGGTGTCGCGGCCTCGTCATTACGTGCTAGTTTCATAATGTCACCAGACGGGTGGTGCATCCCTAGCTGCCCATTGCCAGAGCTTAACACTCGACTCCAGCCGGCATAATATAAATTCCACGCAGCCGGTGGCAGCTGGTTTATTTGAAATAAAGCAAAATCGGCAATATCGTCATTTGCTCTTAGGGTAGCTCCGGACAACACTCTAACAGTCGTAGAAGGCCCTACCGTGTTTGCAAAGGTGGCACAGTCAGGTGTGTTTGTAAACCACTGAAAACCAAAAGCCCAGTTTGAAGAAGGATAACCAGAACCGGTTCCGTTAGAAGTGCCTAAACAGTGGTCTGCTGTCAGAAAATACGGAGTCCCGTCAGAATTTGTGTTATTAATTAAAGTGCCTGTACAAGAGCCACTGCCATTTATAATAATAAGCCCCACGGCGTTTCTGTAATTATCCCTAATAGTAGCCCAGTTAACATTATTTGAAGAACCCTGGTTAGGGTTACAATTTACATCTACATTGCAACTACCAGAGCTGTTAAGAAACTTTGCCCCGTCTTGTGCAGGCCTCTTAAAACCACGGTAGCCATGAGCGACCTCGTTAATAGAGATTCTGCCCTGGTTTTTAAACGCTTTCGGCTCATAATATTCTAACCATATATTATCGCCGTAAACGATCCAGGTGCCTAGAAAACCGTCTTCCTGATTTTCTTTATATGTGTACGGCCCTATCTTATCAGAACGATCATTATTGTAAATAAATAACTCACCCCCTACAGGCAGGTCATAGCGATCCATTAAAAAGTTCATGGTATGTGCACCAGGCGATTTAATATTCAAACGCCATATACGGTCGCCGTTTTGCAAAACAGTCCACTCACCAGCATTAAACAAGTCCAAATCTACCGGGAATTTATTTGCAAATCTAAAAGGCTTACTAGTTGCAGCATCGTCTATAGCATCCTGATTAAGCATCGCTTGTTTGTCAAATGATGGCATCGTAACCGGTGTAATTGTTTCATTAAGAAACAGGTTCCAACCGCGCGGTATGGCCTCGTTTGTGACTTGGGCAACTGCTGTGCTTGTAATAGCCGCAAGAAGAATAGAAAGTATTGTTTGTTTCATTTTTTTAAATTCGGAATCCTAATAAGGCGGCAATATACGCAATCGCATAAAAAAATCCCTAATGAACTAATCAAAAAGGGATTGTAAAATAAATTGTTATTTTTTTTAATAGTACATCTTAGT
>Ga0222647_1000677_pt1 | contig 13315 bp, 15 predicted proteins | sample AntAcemetagen333_FD_179864 | JGI IMG/M metagenome (GOLD analysis project Ga0222647, IMG submission 179864) | Saline water microbial communities from Ace Lake, Antarctica - #333 | ecosystem: Environmental > Aquatic > Non-marine Saline and Alkaline > Saline | place: Antarctica: Ace Lake...
CCCTGGAACTGAAAGCTGGATATCGCTAGGTTATCTAAAGACTGAAGAGAACCTGAACGACCGCGGTTTTATTGCTAGACCCATGGATCAGCGTTTAAAGTTTGCCATGCTTTTTCAAGATTATGCACCTAATATACCAAACCTTAAACTCTATCTGAACTTCAATTACAACACTGGATTGCCAGGCGGCTCGCCAGACTTTGCAGACCCTTATGATTTTCAGTTTAGACTTAAAGATTATGTCCGTACAGACATAGGCGTAAATTATGTATTGCAAGGTGAGAAAAGAAGCAGTAAAACCTTCAGCAGTTTTGAAGAAGTAACCATAGGGGCTGAAATTTATAACCTGTTTGACTTTCAGAACACCATTACAAACATTTGGGTTCGAGATGTTGCTACTAGTCAGCAATTTGCCATTCCTAACTTTCTTACACCACGTGTTTTCAATGTACGTTTAATGGCAAGGTGGTAAGGATGGATTTATTATTGCCAACTGATGGTTTCCGATTAGGAGTTGAAACCTGCAAAGGACTCTTATTGAATGGAATTTTAAGTTTCACAAATACAAGTTCCTAACTCCTGACGACTTACTGTTTAGTTTTACATTATTGTTGACGGCCTAATAGGCCAGTGCTACAATTAAAAAATCCAACTCTTTATAGTTAAGCAGGTACATATAAACGGACAACCATATAACCACTGACTAAAAAATTAAAGTTTGTCTACATAATCTTTTAATACCGCAACTACATAATCGAGTTCTTCTTTTGTATTAAAGACTGAAAAGCTGAAACGCAGATTGGGTTTATTCATGTCTTCGCTCTTGAGAACTTGGTTCAGTACGTGGGAACCCTGCTGGCTACCACTTTGGCAAGCACTGCCTTTACTACAGGCAATACCTTTTAAATCGAGTGTAAAAAGCAGCATACTGGCTTTTTGGGCATCGCAAGGCAGGCAAACGTTAAGTAAGGTGTAAGTACTGTTTTCACTATCACTGCAACTACCATTAAATTTTACGCCAGGCAGGTGCTGTTCTAGCTGGCTTTTAAAATATTGTTTCAGGTCCGTAACATACGTACGCTCTTCTTCTAACCGCCCATAGGCCATGGTCAAGGCCAAGTCCATACCTACGATATTATGCACGCTTTCTGTTCCGGCACGTATGCCGCGTTCTTGGGAGCCGCCTAATATGAGCGGTCTTAAACCGGTTCCCTTACGTACAAATGAAAAGCCCACGCCTTTAGGTCCGTGGAATTTATGTGCACTTACCGCTGTAAAATCTACAGGTAGCGTTTTCAAATCCATTTCATAATGACCTACGGACTGCACACAATCACTATGAAACAACGCACCGTGTTCCTTGCATAAAGAACCTACACGGTCTATGTCCAACTTGTTCCCTATTTCGTTGTTGATGTGCATTAAACTTACCAGTGTTTTTTTACTGTTGTCTTTTAACACCTGTTCTAAGTGCTCATAAGAGGGCGTTCCGCACTCTTGTAAATCTAAGTATACAACCTCAGTCCCGTATTTCTCCTGACAGTATTCTACAATGTAAATTACCGCGTGGTGTTCAATTTTAGTCGTAATAATGCGCTCTACATTTAAGTCACGCACGCAACTGTGTATTGCTAGGTTGTCTGCCTCAGTGCCACCCGACGTAAAAATAATCTCAGCTGCAGTGACGTTAAGTTGTGCTGCAATGTTCTTGCGCGCAGTTTCGATGAGTGATTTGGCGCTGCGACCATAGCTATGTGTAGAACTGGGGTTTCCGTAAGAATCATTCATCACGTCTATCATGCGGGCGATAACTTCGGGACGCATTTGGGTGGTTGCAGCGCTATCTAGGTAAACTTGTTTCATTTAGCAAATTTAAAACAAATGAATGGAACAGATTGTGTGATCTGAGAACATGATTTATCTATTTTTGTAATTATGAATAAACTGCTTTTTATTTTAACCGTTATACTTGCAGTAAGCTGCGACGACGGCGAGATTATCGTGGAAAACCTAGAGTTTACAAATGTAAATGTACAAGCCTGCGAGACCAGAGCGAGCGGTACCGCATTTTCCTATGTGTTTTACAAATTAGACCGCACTAATAACGAGAGCCTCTCGCTAACACTTACCATTCCTATAGATCTTTTTATTGAAGATAACTCTTATGGCCCATACGTGCTTAACAGCTCAAATATTGTTGAGTACCGGAAGTTTAACGGGCAGCCGGCCGCTACTTATTTTTGTAACGACATTCCCAGTGCAACACCTACTATAACAGAGTTCTATGTGTCTAGGGGCGGCGAGGTAATCCTACAAACCGCTGCCGAAATGCAGGACGATAATGACGGTATTCCAGCAGCAATAGAAATATTGTTAGGAGATAGTGATTCTGACGGTATACCTGACTATATGGATATAGATGATGATGGGGACAATGTGCTTACCGTTAATGAGGGCGTTCGTATTGTAAACGGCGCTGTATCACAAACTTTAAGCTTAGACACTGACGGTGACGGAATTTTAGATTATCTGGACCCAGATGATGATGGTGATGGTATCCCAACTATACAAGAAGATTTGGACAGAGACCTAGACCCTACAAATGATATCCAAGTAATGGGTGGTCTAGCTTCCTACCTAGACGCAAATTCCGCAACAGCGGCAAGTCCGGCAGTTACCTTATACAGACCTCACCCTATACAGCGCAGTGCAAGGGTAACTATCACTATAAACGATATGACGTTAAGCGCCACAAATAAAGAAATCAGGCAAGTAATTTACGATTTTGGAACATACATAAGCCCGGTTGAACAGGTTATTCGCCTGCCAACATTTTAGGATTCTGAAATATGTAGACCTCTGTAGCGCCTTTGCCGTATTTTTGGAAATCGGCATCATAAAAGGTAATCTCTGGGTATCTAGAAAACAGGTATTCTAGTTCTGTGCGCAACACGCCTGCACCTACCCCATGTATAAACACCAACTTAGGAATGCGCTCTCGCTTTGCCCATTCTACTTTATGCCTGGCGGTATCTAGTTGGATATTAAGCATGTCGTAAGCATCCATACCCCGCTCATTTTTTACAAGTTGGTGTATGTGTAAATCTACTTCGACTGCTGGTATTTGCGCTGCCTTTTTACGGGAAATAGCCCGTACTTTTCCTGTTATCTTGGCTGGCTCTTCTTTTACGACAACTTGTTCTAAATTCATTTTTTGGTCTAAAACCACCTCGTGCATAAAATATTCTAAGGTAAGACCGTCGTTTGTCAGTATGATTAAGGAGTCCGCTTTCGCGAAAGCGATAACGCCACATACATCTTCATCTACCACAAGCACTTTGTCACCTATTTTATAATTCCTTTTCTTCATTATCTTTTTTATTTTTAAGGACTTCGGATTGAAATAAACTAGAGCGATAAGCACCTACCATTAAAAAAACAACCCCTAAAATCTGAAAAATGATTAAACCGCTCGAAGTAAATAGCGTACACACAAACATTATTGCACCTAAACCAATTAGGCAACAGTTAAATATTTGATTCTGTGAATTTTTCATCGGTATTATGCGTTGTTTAACTAAAAAACGGTTTATAGCCTAAATTTACTAAAAACAGTTTCCTTACTACGCGAAAATAGTTTTATTTTACCCACTATATATAGGATACTGCACTTTATGAAATCATTTATTTTGACCACCGTTTCACCAATGCGCATAATTCCAGCAGTGGCAAAGGTATGGGTGAAAGAGGTCAGTTTGATATATTCTAAAGGAACCGATATTTTTATTAAGGGATCTATTAATTTGGAATCGCGTTATAACATATACTTGCGCAAGGAATCACAGCTCCTGCAAGCAGACAACGCAAATAACGTTGGTATTGGAGAGCTGTCTATTTTTCAAGAAGGTGCTGCCAATAGTTTTACCTACAAGTTTTGGAGTGCACCAATCAGTCAGGCAACTGGCTCTGGAAACCAAGGTTTCCGAAATACTCAAATAAAATACTCGACTCTCAAAGAAGATTTTAAACTCGACGGTTTTAGCAGTTTAAATCCGATTGAGGCCCTGAATACATTCCTTGTAAGCAGTTTTAATAATTCTTTTATTTTAGATAATAGCTTTCGCGATGAAACTACGGAGATACAAACTACTTCTGGAACTATGATTACACCAACCCAACAGCTTAGAATCACAAGTAGGTGGTTATACAAATACAATAATGCGATCTCCAAAGGTGGTTCCGGTGGTACGGGTTATGGAAGCTGGCAACCTTTTGAAACCGCTGCACGGATTGTTGAACCTGGTTACAGGTTTACCATTAAAGGTGTAACGACAACAAACGGGCCTAACTTATTTGCGCAAGGCTCTGGCAGTTTGTTCGGAAAACGCTACGACTTTAGAGGTCGTTCATACAACGGTCCTATGACTTTACGAGTAATTGCCGGCGATTTTGCGCTGTTTGGCAACCCGTATCCAAGCACATCAGACCTTAAAAAATTTTCGATTTATAGTACTACCATAGTTTCAAGAACGCTAGCAGACTCCTCAGAAATAGACGCGCAAGTGCTTTTTGGGGAGTCTATTGCCACCTCGCATCAGCTTACAGATTACATAGGTGGTTATGGTAGTTATGCACCAGGCAGCAGGACAGACTTATCAGACAATGGCATTTACATGGCGCAGGAAGGCAAACGCCTTATTATAAAAACAATCCCTTTTGCGATAATTAAAAAAGTACCTGTACGTTTTGTTTTGCTCAACTCGAGCACCTTTGAAATCTCCGTTAAATCAATACAACACTTTAACGCACCACTAATTTTGTTGCACGATACCCAAAACGGAACTATACATGATCTTAAGAACAGTATGGCAACAGTTGCTATACCCGCAGGGACTTACAATGAGTATTTTGAAATTGTTTTTGAGCAACCTACTAATTTATCTTCCAGATCCAAAATGCTTACAACCGCAATAGCCGTGTTTCAAAATAACAATAAGCAGCTAATGAAGGTTCAAAACCCAGAATTAAAAGACATACAGAACATAGCGGTTTATGATCTTGCAGGAAGACTAATAATCTCGGAAAAAACGAATACTGTACGAGATAATTACAGCTTTAACACTGCAAATTACGATAAAGAGATTAATATAGTTCGCATAACAGACGGCGCATATAGTGAGACGGCTATAAAAGTTAGTGTCGTAAACTAATATGGCCTTTTTTCTTTCAAACGACGGCTGGATGTTGCCGTGCATGAGCAAACAATTATTAGGAATGGACTGTCCAGGATGTGGAATCCAGCGATCCATTTCCTATTTACTACAGGGCGAGTTTGTAGACGCTTTTTATATGTACCCAGGTATTTTTCCTCTTGTTTTTCTATTTGGTTTTCTTACATTTGACTGGTTTGTACAAATAAAACACGGCGAACAAATCAAACTTTGGGCAACCGTTTTTACCATAGGAACGATTATAACCAGCTACCTGATTAAGGTGGCTTTAATAAATTAACCAACTAACAATTATATTATGCAAAAATTAAATACTACTGTAGTTTACATCCTAGCCATTGTTGGCTTTTTATGCTGTTGTTGCAGTGGAATAGGTGTTATTCCGTCGGCAATAGCATTTTATCTAGCTCACAAAGGTGTGCAGCAGTGGCAAGCAAATCCTGAAGCATATTCAAACGGCCCAGCAATGAAAACAGCAAAAACTGTTGCTCTAGTTGCTTTAATACTTTCCGGTCTTGTTGCTACCTATTCTATTTATAATATAGCAACGACTGATGCTGACCAGCGCAAAGAGGATACTATCAGAAGTCTACGCGACGCCGGCCTAGAAGACGAGCAAATAGACCAAATCGAACCATACATTTGGTAAGAAGCCGTTAGTTTAAGCACGATTAAAAAGGAACATCCAGCGATGTTCCTTTTTTATTGCTAATAGAAAACAAAAAAAATCCCTATTTTTAAACACCCAAAAAACAAACACGATGCATAAATTAAACACCACACTCGTCTATATTTTATCTGTAGTAGGCTTTTTATGCTGCTGCTTTTATGGCATAGGAACCATAGCTGCTATAGTCGCTATTGTCATTGCTACAAAGGAACTCAAGAAGTTTGAGCAAAACCCAGACGCCTATACAAATGGTAAGGCCATGAAAACCGCTAAAATTGTGGCTTATGTCGCGTTAGGCCTATCTTTTATAGGATTAGCTTTTATAGCTTACTATTACACAAACCCCTGTGATTTCTGGAATATGTACCTAGACATGATGAATGAAAACCCAGGTGTTACTGAGGAGCAAAAAGAAATGATTTACAAACAACTAGAAGACACTGGTTGTAGGTAACAACCCGTTTGCTTCACTAACAAAACAGCCCTGCTTTAAAAAGCAGGGCTGTTTATATTTTAAGGTATTTTTAGAAAGAACTTAAAAATCTTTAAGCGTCTTTATAATAATATCTATACAGTCGTCTAACTGTTCCATGGTCATTACCAACGGTGGTGCAAAACGTATTATGTTGCCATGCGTAGGTTTTGCGAGCAAGCCGTTGTCACGCAGGCGCATGCATATATTCCACGCGGTATCGCTTTCCTCGGTATCGTTTATAACGATGGCATTGAGCAAGCCGCGACCGCGCACCAGCACTACACGGTCTGTAGTCGCTATAAAATCACTCAATCGCTTACGGAAATGCGCTCCTAAAACACGTGCGTTTTGTGCCAGGCTCTCATCAGATACCACATCGAGCGCGGCCATAGCAACCGCACCTGCCACAGGATTGCCGCCAAAGGTGCTACCGTGCTGTCCGGGTTTTATAACATTCATTACCTCATCGTTTGCAAGTACCGCACTTACAGGGTACGCACCACCAGAAATGGCCTTACCCAAAATAAGCACATCTGGTTGCGCATAGGTTGCTGGTTGTTTCTCACATGCAGCCTCGCAGGAGCAATTACCGCAAACGGCAAGCAGCGCGCCTGTTCTTGCGATACCTGTCTGAATCTCGTCTGCAATAAAAAGGGCATTGTATTGTTCACATAATGCTTGCGACTTACGCATATAATCATCGCTGGGAGTGTAAACGCCAGCCTCACCTTGTATAGGCTCCACTAAAAACCCTGCAATATTAGGTTGTTTTAATGCTGCTTCCAAGGCGTCTACATCGTCATACGGTATTTTAATAAAACCTGGTGTGTAGGGTCCAAAGTTCTTACGTGCATTTTCATCATTTGAAAAAGAAATAATGGTGGTCGTGCGACCGTGAAAGTTATTTTCACAAACAATTATTTGCGCTGCGTGCTCTGCAACGCCTTTTTTCTCATAAGCCCATTTACGAGCAATTTTTATTGCCGTTTCTACAGCCTCGGCACCTGTATTCATGGGTAGTACTTTATCGAACCCAAAATAGTTTGTCACATACTCCTCGTAAATACCTAGCTTGTCGTTATGAAATGCGCGGCTGGTAAGTGTGAGTGTTTGCGCCTGTTGCATCATCGCGTTAATAATCGCTGGATGGCAATGACCCTGATTAACTGCACTGTACGCACTTAAAAAGTCGTAATATTTTTTACCTTCTACATCCCAAACATACACACCTTCGCCGCGTGCCAGCACAACGGGTAATGGGTGGTAGTTGTGTGCACCATGTTTATCTTCTAAATCTATGTACTGCTGCGAGGCTGTTTCGAGTTCTGTAAGCATGTTCTCTTTATTTTAATTTTGCTGCAAGTTACAAAATGCCGGGCGCAATAGCTACCTTTTTGTTTAAACAAAAGAAGCATAACCGCTATGAATTAATAGCAAACAGCACATAAAAACCTAGAGATTACCGTAATTTTGTAACCTATGTCCAAAAGAAGAGCAAGATCAAGCAAAACCTTTTTAAATGTTGCCGTGGTAGACGCTGGTGCAAAAGGTAAAAGTGTCGCAAAGACAGAAACTGGCGAAGTTATTTTCCTTACAGACGCGGTTCCTGGCGACGTTATAGATATTCAAACCTTTAAAAAACAGCGCAACTATTACGAGGGTAAGACCATCGCGGTCCACAAATTGTCTGAGCGTCGTACCGAACCTGTTTGTAAACATTTTGGCGTTTGTGGGGGCTGTAAATGGCAGCACATGACTTATGAAAGTCAGCTTTATTTTAAACAAAAAGAGGTTATGGAAAACCTCAAGCGCATAGGTCACCTAGAACTGCCTGAAGTCACCCCTATACTGGGCGCTTTAGAACAATATAACTACCGCAACAAAATGGAGTTCAGCTTCTCATCAAGTCGCTGGCTTACCCTAGACGAGATTCAGAGTGAGGAACTTATAGACGACAAGCATGCTTTAGGTTTTCACATTCCAGGCATGTGGGATAAAATATTGCACCTGGATGAGTGCCACTTGCACCCTGGAATAGGTGAAGAAATTAGGTTGGGTGTGCACGCTTTCGCGAAAGCGAACAACATCACCTACTTTAACCCTAGAGAAAAGTCTGGCAGCTTGCGCACACTCATGCTGCGTATGGCATCTACTGGCGAGGTCATGGTCGTTATACAGTTTTTTCAAGACGACGAAAGCAACAGAATTGCCCTACTAGAGTATCTTAAAACGAGTTTCCCACAAATAAAATCGTTACAATATATTATTAATGAAAAGGCAAACGACACCATTTATGATCAAGACGTTATTTGTTATGACGGTCGCGACCATATTTTTGAAGAAATGGAAGGCCTAAAATTTAAAATAAACGCAAAATCTTTTTACCAAACAAACTCTGCGCAAGCACATGAACTTTACAAGGTTACCAGAGCACTTGCCGGTTTAACAGGTAACGAGCTGGTTTATGATCTATACACGGGTACGGGAACCATTGCACAATTTGTGGCGCGCCAGGCTAAGCATGTTGTGGGTATAGAGTCTATTCCGGTAGCCATACAAGATGCAAAGGCAAACGCTGCACTGAACGGTATAGAAAACACGACCTTTTTTGCTGGTGACATGAAAGAAGTGTTTAACCAGCAGTTTATAGAACAACACGGCGCGCCAGATGTTGTCATAACGGACCCGCCCAGAGATGGCATGCACAAAGATGTGGTGCAACAACTCATGAACATTGCCGCGCCCAAAATAGTATATGTAAGCTGTAACAGTGCAACGCAGGCGCGCGATCTGGCGTTATTAGATGAAATGTACAAAATTACAGCGGTACAACCTGTAGATATGTTCCCACAAACGCATCATGTAGAGAATGTTGTACTTTTAGAAAAACGATAATAGAACCTATTTTTACTTATGAAAAACATAATCGCACTCATCGCATTTGTGCTTATCGCAACTGCTTGTAAGGAGCAAAAATCGTCGCAGGAGCAAACCTATGATAAGAACACCGCAACCGTTACAGGTACAATGACAGTTCCAGATAACGTTCCCGTCATAGACCAAATGATGGTTTACAAGTTTAATGAAGATCTTAACGATTATGACGAGTTTAAAGGAACCATGGACAAAAACGGAAACTTTAAAATCACCATAGATTTAGACAAGCCCAAGCAACTGACACTTATGGGGAACAGTCAGATATATTTTATCGCTGTACCCGGTGACTCTATACATATTACCTTTAACGATTCTGGAGTGCAAGGAGAAGAAGCACAAAATATCGTTTTTAGCGGTGATCGTGTTTCTACAAATACAGCACTTCTCCAGTATTCAAAAGACCGACCGCTAGATGCCACGAGACTGCAGGCCATTTATGAAGGAGGAACTGCAACAGACCTAAGCACCTATCTAGACGCACAAATGCCCGCAATGAATACTTTTATGGACATATTTTTAGGTACTAACAAAGGTGATTTGTACCTAAAAGAATATGTAGCCGCCGACCGAAAATATGGCTTGTTAAATACAAAACTCACCTTTAACGCCTATGCGGGTTCTAGAGGACTCGCTCCGGCAGATATGGTAGACTTAACGTCCGTAGAAGAAAACGTACCCGTTCTTGAGGTGTCAGATTTTATAAACTCGCTTCAAACTGAGCAATACCTGTACTACATAGCCAGTGCCATGCGCACTAAGACTAAAGATAAACTTACTGAAAACAGTGCCCCAGAAGAAGCACAATCTGCCTTTCTAAAAACCATAGAGTCCATTAAAAACAATGCCCTTTTACAAAGTAAAATTGTTTATCGATCTACCGTTAACGATTTTGAGGCAAACGGCATTAGTTTTTACGAGAATAACAAAGAGGCAATTAAGAAGTTTGTGATTACAGAACAGTTTGCCAAATTAACCGAACGTTACAACGCGACTAAAAGCCTTTTAGAAAATCCTACTATACCTGCAAATGCAGAACTACTTACTTTTAAAAACACAGAAGCCGTTGCCTATATAGATGAGATAATTGCAAATGCAGACGGCAAAGTAATTTACATAGACAACTGGGCCACCTGGTGCGGACCGTGTAAACAAGAGTTTCAAGCAGCATCACCTGCGTTGCACGAAAAGTTTAAGGACGACGTAGAATTTATTTATTTATGCCACCAAAGCGAGCGCAAGGGTTACGAACCCTCAATCGCTAAATATAAAATAGCTGGTAAACACTACTTTTTAAGCCAAGAAGAGTCTACCCCTATTTTCGGCCAGATAAAGTTGGAAGGGTTTCCTACCTACACTATTATTAATAAAAAAGGAGAAATCGTTATATCTGACTACACGTACAGACCCAGTTACCCTGGAACGACTGATGTGTTAACAGCGTTAATCAATGAGTAAGCGTCTTTTTATTCTTGCCACGGCAAGCCTTATCTTATCGCTCACAAGCAGTTGTGAGAAAGACGACCTTTGCGCTAGCGATTTTGCCGCTACACCGCGAATTATTATTATTTTTAAAGACGATTCAAATCCATTGCTCCGTAAGGCTGTGACGAGTTTGCAAGTAAGAGAAGTAGGACAAACTTCTTTTGCACCGTTAAATAATTTGGGAGCTACGGTGCTTAACGTCGTAGATAGTATAGCCATTCCCTTAAAGTTTGACACAGCCGGAACGCAGTATGAATTTACGCAAACGAATGCTGTCGGTGTGGCTAATACCGACGTCGTTACCTTTTCATACGATTTAGGCGAGGTTTACGTTAACAGAGCTTGTGGTTTTAAAATTATTTACCGCAACTTAAACGAAACAATAACAGCCGAACTACCTTTAAACAGATGGATTCAAAGTACCACGACCTTGCAAACAGACGTAACATCTAACACCGCAGCACATGTTGAGATACGTCACTAGTTTAATTTGTATGTTTACAGTACATACTGTTTTAGCGCAAACGCCGCAAAACACAGACAGCGTAGCAGAACTTACCACTGCAACAGACTCTGTCGCCTTTAAAAAAACCTACGGTTTGCGTATAGGTTTGGATGTTGCAAACGTATTGCGCACAACTATAGATGAAAATTACATAGGTTTCCAAGCAATAGCTGACTATAGAATAAACAGTCGGTGGTATGCTGCTGGCGAGATAGGTACAGAACAAGTAGACCAGTTTAATGAACGCATAGATGCGAGTACCTCAGGATCCTTTATAAAGTTGGGTGCAGACTACAACTTTTACCAGAACTGGCTAGATATGGACAATATGATTTATGCAGGTATGCGCGTGGGCTATGCGACTTTTAGCCAGCAACTCACGCGTTATGATTACTACCAAGACAACCGTTATTTTCCTATAGCTACAAATGAGATTTCGCAAGAATTTAGTGGCCTCAGCACCATTTGGGTGGAACTACAGGCAGGATTGAAAGTACAAGTACTTACAAACTTATATTTAGGAGTAAACGTGCATTTAAGGCGCAGTGTTGCGCAAAACCAGCCTGATACCTTTGACAACCTTTATATTCCCGGATTCGGTAGGACTTATGATACTAGTAATATAGGCGTAGGATATGGTTATGGTATATCATACCGCATACCGCTGTTTAAAAAATAAACCGCTGACGTGTGTGGTTCCGCCAGAAAAAACTACAAAGGACAAACCCCCGATATGCATAAAAAAGCCCTCAATTGAGGGCTTTTTTAAAATCTAGGTGCCGTGGTGCCTATTCTTCCTCGTCTATGCTGTTTAGTAATTCGTTTTCTTGTAGCAAGTTGTACCATTGTAATACTTTTTTAATATCACTTGCATAAACACGTTCCTGATCATAGTCTGGCAACACCTCAGTAAAATAACTAGAAAGATCTTTTGAGGTAGCTTTGTGACTTAAAGCTGGCCCATTAGCCTCTTTTAAAGCAATTTTCTGAAAAATTTCTTTAAGCGAAACTTCTGTGGCATAAGTGTATATGGAGATATCTTTTAAAACACTTACGTTTTGGTTAATACCTATAATGCTGGTCTTGTTGTCTAGTAACGATTCTACTACAAAACCATTTCTGGCTTTAGATTTAAGCTTGTATAAACCTGGTTTTCCAGTAACTGACAATATGTTTTCTAAACTCATAATATGTTTTAAGTGCGCGCAAATATATAAAACTGCCGGTAGTTAATAAGCTTATATTCTTCCTTTGGATTCAGGAAATCTCATGCGGTAATCTACACTAACCTTTCCTTTTGATATATTGCCTAATTTGCCTTTAATCAATCGTTTTTTAAGCGCAGATATTTTATCAGTAAACAGCACCCCTTCTATATGATCATATTCATGTTGTATTACTCGAGCAACTAAGCCCGTGTAGGTATTTGTATGTTCTTTAAACTGCTCGTCGTAATAGCGGATGGTTATTTGTTCTTTTCTAAAAACATCTTCTCGCACATTGGGAATACTTAAACAGCCCTCATTAAAAGCCCATTCCTCGCCACATTCTTCTACGATAGCAGCATTTATAAAGGTCTTTTTGAAGGTGCTTAATTCTTTTTGCTCAGACTTGTCCAACGAATCGTCGTCAGAAAACGGTGTTGTATCTACTAAAAACAAACGTATAGGGAGACCTACTTGTGGAGCTGCAAGCCCTACGCCGCTAGCATTATACATCGTTTCCCACATGTTTTCTAGAATTTGGTCTAGATTAGGGTGTGTGTTTTCTATGTCTACTGCTTCTTTGCGTAATACGGGATCACCGTAAGCTACTATGGGTAAAATCATTTTTTAATTGATTATTGTCTATTGTTTATTGCGTGTCGTTTAATGTCCGTACTGTTCCGTAGTGGCAACATTTGATTATTATTAATCACTGACATCGCCATACTTACTTGCTTTATTTTTTTAGCGGTTTTCCTATTTGCTAGAAATATAGTTGTCAATTCTTTCAATTCCTGTGGCCACCGTAAC
>Ga0222647_1000678_pt1 | contig 13305 bp, 10 predicted proteins | sample AntAcemetagen333_FD_179864 | JGI IMG/M metagenome (GOLD analysis project Ga0222647, IMG submission 179864) | Saline water microbial communities from Ace Lake, Antarctica - #333 | ecosystem: Environmental > Aquatic > Non-marine Saline and Alkaline > Saline | place: Antarctica: Ace Lake...
ATCGCTGATTTTCTTTTTTATCTTATGAATGTTTCCTATGACGAAAAAGTCAATCACGGCTGTTAACCAAGGTTCTGTAATAAATTGTAGCCTTTCCACTCAATAAAAGCGGAAGCAACATCTACTAAATTATATTCTATTATAAATTACCTCAATATCATTTTACTCTATTTTAACTAATATTAAAATATAGAATAAAAACACTCTTGTGACGGCTTTATATATTTTAGTCACACTATTAGTTATTATTTTTTTAATATTAATTTGTTATTAACCAATTAATTACACATTAACGAAATTTAATTATTTACTTAATTGATTACAAATATAACCAAAAATGTGATACTAACAGATTAAGTATTAAAATAAACTTAAGAATACTCATAATGGTAATAACAATCGTGCCGTTGTGCCGATAACTTTAGTCGTTAGCCTGTTTGGAGAATTCGGGGAGCAACGATTGAACGATATATTCAATCGGAATTTGGCTCTTTGACAATTTCTGCACGTAGCGGCTACTTTAGCTTCCGAAAAGTCTCAAAATCCTTGCGGCAGCTAAAGACAGCCGTTACGTGCAGAAATTGTCAAAGAGCCCGAAATTTATTAAAAATCGTAAACTACTTTTAAACATTTTCAAAGATGCCTTTATAATTAATAAAAAATACCGAATTTTGCGATATTAAGATTTACCAATTTAATAAAAAAACTATGCAAAAAAGACTAATTGAATGTGTACCGAATTTTAGTGAAGGACGAAACCCAGAAGTTATCCGAATGATAACCGATGCGATTGAAGCGGTTGACGGGGTGAAATTATTGGACGTAGATCCTGGAAATGCTACGAATAGAACGGTTGTGACTTTTGTGGGCGAACCAGAAGCGGTGATTGAAGGGGCGTTTCAAGGGATTAAAAAAGCGGCTGAACTAATTGATATGTCTAAACATTCTGGCGAACATCCGAGAATGGGAGCAACGGATGTGTGTCCGTTGATTCCGATTGTAGGCGTGACGATGGATGAATGTGTGGAATTTGCTAAAAAATTAGCAAAAAGAGTAGGCGAGGAGTTAGCAATTCCAACGTATTTATACGAAAATTCGGCTTCAAAACCCGAATGGCAAAACTTAGCGACAATCCGTTCTGGAGAATACGAAGCATTGCCCGAAAAAATGAATAAACCAGAATGGAAACCAGATTTTGGCGAACAAAAATTCAACGCTCAATCTGGAGCAACAGCCATCGGGGCGAGGGATTTTTTGATTGCTTATAATGTGAATTTGAATACAACTTCCGTTCGTCGTGCCAATTCTGTAGCGTTCGATATTCGAGAAAAAGGGCGAGTTTTGAGAGAAGGCGACCCAATTACTGGTAAAATCGTCAATGACGAAAATGGCAATCCTCTTCGTGAAATCGGTGCTTGTGAAGGCGTAAAAGCCATTGGCTGGTTTATCGAGGAATATGGAGTTGCTCAAATTTCGATGAATATTACGGATACGAAATTGACTTCCGTTCATAGGGCTTTTGAGGAATGTCGCAAATCTGCGAATGCTCGTGGAATGAGGGTGACAGGTTCTGAATTAGTTGGTATGGCACCGTTACAAGTGTTTTTAGATGCGGGTCGTTATTATTTAGAACAACAAGAACGCTCGACGGGTGTAAGCGAGGTGGAGTTAATCAAAATAGCCATAAAATCTATGGGAATGGACGATTTGACTCCGTTTGATGCCCATAAAAAAATCATTGAATATAGGTTGGCAGATGCCAACGATACGCCTTTATTGAACATGAGCTTGAAGGCTTTTGCAGAAGAAACGGCTTCGGAATCAATGGCACCAGGTGGCGGTTCTATTTCGGCTTATGTCGCTACTTTGGGCATTTCGTTGGGAACAATGGTCGCTAATCTATCGGGACACAAACGAGGTTGGGACGACCGTTGGGCGGAATTTTCAGCTTGGGCAGTCAAAGGTCAGGCGTTGAAAAATCAGCTGTTGGCAATGGTCGATGAAGATACGAATTCGTTTAACGCCATCATTGACGCAATGCGTTTGCCGAAAGGCACGGAAGCGGAAATTACTGCACGAAAAGCGGCAATTCAAACGGCAACAAAATACGCAATTGAAGTGCCTTTCAAAGTGATGGAATTATCGTTGGCAACTTTTGAACCCATCAAAGCAATGGCGGAAGTCGGTAATCCAAACTCAATTACAGATGCTGGAGTCGGTGCATTGTGTGCAAGGGCAGCGGTTCGAGGTGCATTTATGAATGTTCGGGTGAATGTTTCTGGTTTGGATGATAAGGATTTTGTCAATGAAATTTTGGCAAAAGGAAAAGCGGTTGAAGGAAAAGCGGCTGCGTTGGAAGCGGAAATTATGGAAATTGTGAATGGGAAAATTTAACCTTTCACAAAATTAAAAAAGACCGTTATTCCGATTTTTATCAGAATAACGGTCTTTTTTAGTTTCAAATGACCAACAAATTAAAACTTGTGCATCATTTGACCTCTTTATTCATTTTTTTAAACTCCTCAATCATCATTTCTGGCGTTTTACCCAAATTTTTTAACTCCAAAACTGTCGTTGAAAACATAGGATGATTTGGATGTTTTTTCGTAAAAGCCATATATAGTTTTTGAGCTGTATCGTAGTCTTGCAAATCATTTGCATACGTGTAAGCCTCCAAAAATTCAGCATCAGCAGCACGAGGCGATTCTGGATAATCGGTATAAATTTGCTTCAAAAGCTGAATAGATTTTGCATAGCTGCCAGTCACATTTTTAGCAATTGCCGCCGCCTTATTCAATGCCTCAATCGCAACCGTATCCGCAACACCCGAAGCTGCATATTCCTCGTAAGCTGTGGTTAATTTCCGACCATTTTCTTGTTGCAAAGGCTTGATACCGCCCTCTTTTGTGAAAATGCTATCTTCTAAGTTTGAAATAGTTGTCGTCAAATCTACGGTCGCTTTTGTATCTGATTTACAAGCATTTATGGCGAAAATCGCAACCGATAATGTGGCAATATAAAGTAGTTTTTTCATGTTTTTTATTAGTATTAAAATTTTAGAATTGAAATATATTGTTTGAATATTGATATAAAAAAGTTTACTTTTAGCAAAGTATTTTTATTAAGTACAAATGTAGTAATTATGCAAAAGGTTAAACAGGATTTTACTCAAGAAGATTTTATGAATTTTTTTAGAGATGACGAAAAACTCAATTTACTCAGTGCTGATGATAGAGTAGAAGTTTTTTCCCAAATATTAATTGGAAGTTCTGATTTTACAAAAGAACTTTTAGATGAAATTTTATCTGATTATGACGTTTCTAATCTTAAAATAATCGAAATAGAAAATGGCAAAAAATTATTGGACAAGAGAGGAAACAATCGTTGCTTTTAATGTTTACTGCAAAATTCAATTCAAAGATAGCAGTAAAACAAACCCAACGATAATTAAATATGCCAAAATTATAGGTAGATCCCCCTCTGCGTTGAATATGAAAGTTGGTAATTTTGGTAGACTTGATCCTGAATTAAAAAAAAGAGGCATTGTTGGACTTCGTAACGGTAGTAAATTAGAAGAAGTTATTTGGAAAGAGTTTCATGGTAATTGGGAGGGTTTAGCCTATGAAAGTCAGCTTCTGCTTGCAATGTACGAAAATAAATCAATTGAAGAAGTTTCCGAAATTGATTTAATTGATATGGAATTTCCAAAAGGCAAAGAAAGAGAAACTGTTATTAAACGTAGAGTGAACCAAAGTTTTTTTCGTTCAACTATCTTATCGTCATATAATCTTAAATGTGCTATAACAGGATTGCCTATAACTGAACTTTTGGTGGCAAGTCATATTGTTCCGTGGGCAAAAGATGAAAATAATAGATTAAATCCACGAAATGGTATTTGCTTAAATTCAATTCACGATAAGGCCTTTGATGAAGGATATTTAACAATTACAACAGATTATAAAGTTAAAGTCTCTCCAATTTTGAAAACGTATAATAATGATAATTCCATTTCAGATTTATTATTAAAATATGATAACCAAAAAATCATTTTACCTGATAAATTTTTTCCTGCCAAAGAGTTTTTAGATTATCATAATACAGAGGTTTTTAAAAAGTAGAAAAAATAATTAAGATTAGATATTCGATTAATTATTTGTTTGCCAAGTAATTATGTATTTGAATATGACGCTATTAGTAATTTTTTATATGGAAAATCTATTATATCGTCACTTTATTGCGGCGATAGTAATGATGGTAGGAAAATTCAATATTATCATGACCTTGCCTTAGCGTTTGGCTAAAGCTTGGATTCTTTGTCATTCAGTGGTCACCGTACCAAAGTGAGGGTGCAACAAAAAAGCCGAATGGGGAATTCCATGACGCTACTGGCGGCTATTTAATCGTAAAAGCAGATGGCGATGTTTTATGTTACCATATTTACAATCGAAATGATTTTGAAAATTATTTGATTAGTAATACAAAACTGGAGACTGCGAGTTCTTCTCGACATGGATTTGGTGAGATATATAAAGAAGAGGAAGCATTGTTTTTTAAACTGAATTTACAGATTAGATTTATAAAGTAAAGTAGTTTTTTATTAGTATTAAAATTTTAGAATCGTGAATTAAAAACCCTACCAATTCGTGAATGCCTTATTAAAAATATTTTCGGTCAATTGTATAATAATTTCGTCGTGTAAACCATCTTGAACATTCGGTAAATTCTCATTTGCATCATAATCTGCGAACCAATTAAACGATTGCGACCAGTCTTGCTCGGGGTCGGTATTATTTACAAAATCAATTTGAACGGTAATTGTCAAGCGGTTAAATTGCGTTGTTTCACCAGGTTGCGGTGCGATTGCCGTGATTTGATAATTAGAAATCGAGCCATTAAATTCGATATCGGCATTTGCAGTCGTAGAGCCTAAGCGAGATTCAGACAAAACCTTGAGCCGCAAAGCTTCCTTAAAATCTTGGCTTAATGTCGGCACAACGTTCGTAGAATTATTCGGAAATGAACCCAAAGAAAACGTTGAAACCTTGGTATAATCAATGCTGATACCTTTAAAAGTATAACACGAAGTAATTAAAACCGTGATGAATAATATTGGTAACATCTTTCTTAACATCGTTATTTTTTTATTTGGAGAACGCAGATAAAGGCAACTTTGCGGATTCAAGCGGATTTTTAATTCATTTTTAACGAAATCATTTCACGTAAAAACGGTCAAAACCCGCAACTTGTAACCCGAAACCCGAATTACTCATTAATTCGATATTTATCAATTTTCCGATAAAGCGTTCTTTCCGAAATGCCCAATTCGATAGCTGCATCTTTTCTACGTCCGTGATGTTTTTGTAAAGCCTTGGTAATCAGCTTATTCTCCATATCTTCCAATGAGAGATTCTCTTCCTCCTCTTGTTCTTCATGGAAAACAGGTGTTTCTAAAATAATTGGCTGATGTGCTTCTGGTTTTCTGGTTGGACTTTTAGGCGAAAAATTATCATCATTATTAAAAACATCTTCAAATGCGTCCTCGTATTCCTCTTGAAAAGAAGGTTTTAACTGACGAATATTTTGAATGTCGGGCATTCGTAGATTATTCGTGCGAATTAATTCAAAAACTAAGGTTTTTAATTCATTCAAATCACCTTTCATATCGAACAAGAGTTTGTACAAAATTTCTCGTTCTTGCATCGTTTCGCCGCCAGTTTCTTTTTGTGGAATTGGCAAATTTCGTTGAAACAAATTGGGAATAAATTCTACTAAATCCTCCCCCGTCACAACTCTTTCTTCTGAAAGAACAGACGTTTTTTCCGCAATATTTTTGAGTTCTCGAATATTCCCCGGCCAATTATATCGCTCAATTAACAGCTTCGCTTTTTCGTCTAATTGAATCGGTGTTGAGCGGTAACGCTCGGCAAAATCAACACAAAATTTTCTAAAAAGCAAGTGAATATCTTCGGGACGTTCTCGCAACGATGGCACCGTAATTGGCACGGTTGAGAGTCGATAATACAAATCCTCACGGAATTTTCCAGCTTTTACCTTTTCTAATAATTTTGCATTTGTAGCCGCCACAATTCGCACATCGGTCTTTAAAACCTTGGAAGAACCGACTTTTATAAACTCGCCATTTTCCAAAATTCGCAACAAAAACGACTGTGTATCCAAAGGCATTTCTCCGATTTCATCTAAAAAAATCGTTCCACCATCTACCGTTTCAAAATATCCTTTTCGCTCACCAGTTGCGCCCGTAAACGAGCCTTTTTCGTGTCCGAAAAGTTCTGAATTTATCGTTCCTTCGGGAATTGCACCGCAGTTAACGGCAATAAAATTATTATGTTTTCGAGGACTTATAGAATGAATAATGCGAGAAAAAACCTCTTTACCAACACCACTTTCACCTGTTATTAAAACCGTCAAATCCGTTGCAGCTACACGAATAGCCGTATTCAACGCATTATCCAAAATCGCTGACCGCCCAATAATCCCAAAACGCTGTTTTATCCCTTGTAGTGTACTCGCCATTTTTTTTATCATTTTATTAATGATAAAAAGTCATTGGTCGTTAGTCATTAACCACTGGTCATTGGTCATTTTTTGAAGTGAGCTTGATAATCAGAATGTTATGAAGAAGTAACTTTTTCATAACATTTCCCGAACATTAAGCTAACCCGAAAATGACAAACGACAACTGATTAATGACAACCAACTAATGACTTTTCAAAATTAATCAACCAACTCGCCCGTCAAAGTAGCGGAAGTTGCACTTGATATTTTCACATTACAATACTCACCTGGTTTCAAATCTCCTTTTTTAGGAAAAATAACCATTTTGTTCTGCGTATTTCTACCTTTAAAATCTAAATCAGAACGTTTAGAATCACCTTCAATTAGTACTTTAAAAGTTTTTCCAAGGTCTTTTTGATTGTGATTGTGTGAAATTTGATTTTGCAAACGGATAATCTCGGTCAAACGACGTTTTTTGATTTCCAAAGGAATATCGTCCTCATATTTCCGTGCTGCCAACGTTCCTGGGCGTTCAGAATAGTAAAACATATACGACATAGAATATTGTGAATGTTCCATAATCGTCAAAGTTTCTCGATGTTCTTCCTCCGTTTCGGTGCAGAAACCTGCAATCATATCCGAAGAAATTGCACAATCTGGCATGATTTCATAAATTCTATTCACCTTATCAATGTACCATTCACGGCTATAAGTTCGGTTCATTAATCCCAACACTCGGCTGTTTCCAGCTTGAACTGGTAAGTGAATATATTTACAAATGTTATCGTATTTTTTCATGGCAAACAACACATCATCGGTAATATCTTTCGGGTGAGAAGTCGAAAAACGAATGCGTAAATCAGGGTTGATTTTCGCCGTCATTTCCAATAATTGCGCAAAATTAACAACTGCTTTATTTTCAGGATTTTCCCATTTGTAAGAATCCACATTTTGACCCAAAAGCGTCACTTCACGGAAACCTTTATCAAATAATTCTTGTGCTTCCGCAACAATACTGAATGAATCACGGCTACGTTCTCGACCTCTCGTAAACGGCACGACACAGAACGAACACATATTATCACAACCTCGCATAATTGAAATAAAAGCAGTCACACCATTACTTTGCAAACGCACGGGGCTAATATCCGCATACGTTTCCTCACGAGATAAAAGGACGTTCACCCCTTTGTCGCCATCCTCAGCTGTCGCAATCAGAGCCGGCAAATCCCGATAAGCATCGGGCCCAACAACCATATCAACTAACTTTTCCTCCTCTAAGAATTTCTTCTTCAACCTTTCTGCCATGCAGCCCAAAACACCCACTAAAATACCCGGATTTTGTTTTTTGACAATATCAAAAACGCGCAACCGCTTACGAACCGTTAGCTCTGCTTTTTCCCGAATCGAACAGGTATTAATTAGGATTAAATCCGCAAGTTCCATATTACGAGTCGCACCATAACCGTCTGCTTGCAAAATCGAAGCAACGATTTCACTATCGCTGAAATTCATCTGACAACCGTAACTTTCGATGTAAAAGTGTTTCTTAAATTTGCTATCCGATTTCAGAAAAAATGCCTCGCCTTGCTTCTCTTCGTCCATGTTTTTTTCGCCATGTTTCAAGTCTAAAATCGTCGGATTATCGTTATACAACATTATCTTATATTTTTTGTAATAAAGGTGTAGAGGTGTTTCGGTTTGAACCGTTGCACCTATTCCTAAAAGTTCGCAAAATTACGAAATTAACCTTAGAAACTGTCAAAATGACAGCAGGTTTATTTCGTTAAGGTTTTTTGAATGAAAATTGGTAAACGGTTGATGGTTTTTTGACGCAAATTTGCTTTCATAAGCAAAGTTCCTAAATATCCGTTCCCTTAAAAATAGATGTTTACCTTTGCGGCAATAATCAAATTATGAAAATTACCAATAAATTAACTTTCAAATTAGTGAGAGTGAAAATGGCATTTGAATCGTATTGCGACATCAATCACGAATCACCAGTTTCCAATCACCAATCACAAAATAAATGATAACAACATTAGCAGAAAATCCCTTATTGCTTTTATTTCTTGTTGCGGCAATTGGTTATGGCGTTGGTCAAATCAAAATAAAAGGTAGCGGATTGGGTGTTGCAGCGGTTTTATTTGTGGGTCTGTTATTCGGCTCATTAGACAAATCTTTGCAGTTACCAAATATAATTTTGACCTTAGGGTTATCGATTTTTGTTTATACCATCGGTTTGAGTAGCGGAGCAAGTTTCTTTGCAACCTTCAAAAGGCGTGGTTTTCGAGATTTTTATTTCGTCTTTGCAATGCTGATTTTTTCGAGTGCTTTGACGTTGGGTTTACATTATTTATTCGATTTTGATGCAAGTGTGACGACAGGAATTTTTGCAGGAAGCTCTACAAATACAGCAGCTTTAGCGGGTATTTTAGATACGTTCTCGGGTAGAGTAGAAGATGAGACAAAGTTGAATTGGATGATGGAAAATTCGGTCGTTGGTTATTCGATTTGTTATCCGATGGGTGTTTTGTCGTCGCTTATCGCAATTGCGACTTTGCAAAAATGGTTAAAAATTGATTATAAAAAAGAAGCGTTTGATTTAAAAGAGGAATATCCAGTTGCGGAAGAGATTTTAAGTGAAACCGTTGAAATTAAAAACGAAAATTACGCCAATCGTGCCTTAAGAGATTTGCTGAGAGATAATGATTGGACGGTTGTTTTTGGTCGTTTGAAACGAAATGGAAATGTATTTTTGAGCAATCGAGATACGGAATTGGAGGTGGGCGATTTGATTAAAATTACGGGAAGTAAGGGAGAATTGGAAAAAGTTGTTGGTCAATTGGGAGCAATAACGGACGATAACATAAATTTTAATGAGTCAGAATATGAAGTCAGGCGAATTTTTGTTTCTAATCCAAATGTTTCGGGGCAATCGTTGGCATCCTTGAATTTGAGTGAAAAATATGCCACTATTGTCACTCGTTTACGCCGTGGCGACGTCGATGTTTTGGTGAATGGAAATACTGTTTTTGAGTTAGGCGACCGAGTTCGTTTTGTCGCTCGAAAGAAAGACATTCCCGAATTAATCAAACTTTTTGGCGACTCTTATCAAGCCTTAGGACAAATCAATTTGTTCTCGTTCGGCTTCGGAATGGCGTTGGGATTATTATTGGGGATGATAAGTTTCGAGTTGCCAGGCGGCATCGTATTCAAACTCGGTTTTGCAGGCGGGCCTTTGGTAGTCGGCTTGATTTTAGGTGCTTTGCGAAGAACGGGGCCTGTCGTTTGGACGTTGCCGTATAGTGCAAATTTAACGCTTCGACAGTTCGGATTGATTTTATTGCTTTCCGCAATCGGCATCCGTTCTGGGCATACTTTCGTTTCGACAATCATGGGCGGTGGAGCAGGTTTGATTTTCCTCGCAGGAATGACAATCAGTTCAGCGACCGCATTTTTAACGATATTAATTGGCTATAAAATCCTAAAAATTCCATTCACATTTTTAACAGGAATGGTAGCGAATCAACCCGCAATTTTGGATTTCGCCTTACAGAAAGCAGACAATCAATTACCAAATATCGGCTACGCCCTAATGTTCCCCGTAGCTTTAGTTTCCAAAATTGTTTTTGTGCAAATTCTATATTTTATATTATCGTAGGGCGAGGGCATGCCCTTGCCACCGTCATTACGATAAAAAAAGAACGCAGCGAAATTAGAAAAACCTTAGCGAACACCACACAAGCTGAACAGCACTTTTAAATTACCTTTCAACTAAAAACTCTCGTAATTCTTCCATCGTATCAATAACTCAAATTCCCTAATCAAAAAACAAAAAGCACCGATTGATAAATTTCAATCCGTGCTTTTTTGTTAAAAATATCATTAAAACTGATTTGAAATAACCAATCTAATCAAAGTTTCGATGAAGCATCTATTATTGAATATTAGGGAACAGGAAACAAATAACCTATTCCCTAAAAATAAATTCTACAATTCGGTAGTTTTTTTCGGAGTATTTTAACACCAGACTTTAATAACTCTTCATTTTTAGTGCTAAGGGATAAATCTTGTAAAGCGGTTAGATTGTCTAAACCTTCTATTTTCGTCAATTCATTTTCGCTAAGGTCTAAAGCTTGTAAAGCGGTTAAATTGTCTAAACCTTCTATTTTCGTCAATTGATTACCGCTAAGGTTTAAAGCTTGTAAAGCGATTAGATTCTCTAACCTTTCTATTTTCGTCAACTCATTTTTGCTAAGGTTTAAAGCTTGTAAAGCGGTTAGATTGTCTAAACCTTCTATTTTCGTCAATTGATTATCGCTAAGGTTTAAAGTTTGTAAAGCGGTTAGTTTGTTTAACTCTTCTATTTTTGTCAATTGATTTTCCTGAAGTACTAAGGCTTGTAAAGCGGTTAGTTTTTCTAAACCTTCTATTTTCGTCAATTTATTATGAAAAAGTGCTAAAGATTGTAGAGCGGTTAGATTATCTAACCCCTCTATTTTCGTCAATTGATTATCGCTAAGGTCTAAGGCTTGTAAAGCGGTTAGTTTGTTTAACTCTTCTATTTTTGTTAATTGATTATCGCTAAGGTATAAAGATTGTAAGGCGGTTAGATTATCTAACCCTTCTATTATCTTCAATTGATTGTAGCTAAGGTCTAAAGATTATAAAGCGGTTGGGTTCTCTAAACCTTCTATTCTCGTCAATTGATTTCCGTAAAGGTCTAAAGATTGCAAATTGCTTAGTTTATCTACTCCTTCTACTTTCGTCAATTTATTTCCGTGAAGGGATAAATCTCGTAAAGCGGTTAGATTATCTAAACCTTCTATTGTCCTCAATTGATTTCTGCTAAGCTCTAAAGATTGTAAAGTCGTTAGTTTTTCTAAACCTTCTATTTTCGTCAATTGATTTCCGTAAAGGTCTAAAGATTGCAAATTGCTTAGTTTTTCTAAACCTTCTATTTTCGTCAATTGATTATGAAAAAGTGCTAAATCTTGTAAAGCGATTAGATTATCTAACCCTTCTATTATCCTCAATTGATTGTAGCTAAGGTCTAAATTTTGTAAAGCGGTTAGATTATCTAATCCTTCTATTCTCGTTAATTGATTGGCGATAAGGGATAAATCTTGTAAAGCGGTTAGATTATCTAACCCTTCTATTCTCGTTAATTGATTGGCGATAAGCGCTAAAGATTGTAGAGCGGTTAGATTATCTAAACCTTCTATTTTCGTCAATTGATTTTCGCTAAGTTCTAAAGATTGTAGAGCGGTTAGATTATCTAAACCTTCTATTTTTGTCAATTGATTAGAGTGAAGGTCTAAATGTTCTAATTTTATTAACCCTTCAATACCTTTCATTTCGGAAATGGAATTATTGTTTAATAATAATATCTTCAATTGAGAATATTGAGCAATTTCAGTAGGTATTTTATCCAACTTCGTGTTTCTTAAATCTAAGGCCTCTATACTTGCATTCAAATCTTTGATTTGATACGCAACTCGATATTCATTCCCTAAAGTATCAATTATAAAATCAACAATATCTTTCCTATAAGAACCATCAATATCTTTTTTAACTTTTGCAAATCCTTTTTCATCAAATTGTTCTGCTTTTTCATATTTATAATCAATAACAACATCTGCATCTTTATTGATGAAACCATATTTTTCTTCGCCATTAATGGTTTTAATCGCCAAAGCTAATCTCCCATCATAAAAATAAAAGGCATTGATGAGTTTTTCATTTTTGCTATTTAAAGCATCGGCTTTAGCTAAAGCTTTATCCGTTTCTACTTTTTGAGCTTCCACTGCTTTTAAAGCTTTTTCCGCACGATTCCTTTCTTTTTTTGCTTCCTCCGTTTTCTGATTGGCTTTACGTTCCGCAGCTTCTGCTTTTTCCCTCAAATCTTCAATCGCTTGAAAAACTTCTAATATTTTTCCTCGTACAATTTGTGCCTTTTTAGGACAATGTAGCATTGCTGCACTGTAATGATTAATCGCATCTTCAAACTGTTCTGCTTTTAAAGCCTTATTTCCTTTTTGAATATACGTATCGTAATACGGACAATCTTGTGCAATACCAATGATTGAACAAGAAATTAATAATATTAGAAGGATGATTTGTTTCATTTTTTGAGGTTTTGGATTTCTATATTTATATCTTTTACTAAGGTTTGTAAACTGTCTATTTTATTTTTTTCTAAGTCAATAACATCATTTTCTGCCTTGTACTGTTCGTAAGATTTGATGTTTTGTTCGGATAGTTTGATTTCTCGTTCATAGCGACTGATGTCTGATTGATAGGATTGACGCAGACTTTTTTGTGCTTCGGTTTTTGCGATAGTCGCAGCGTTACTTTGTTGCCAAGCATAAACACCTGCAATGATAGCTAATATGGCAATAGCAATAGCAATACGAGAAAAAATCCTTGCTTTTTTAGAAGCATTTTCTGCTTTTTCTCTAAGTTGTCTATCTTTTTCGGCTTGTGCTTGTGCAACTTTCAGTTCTGCTTCTTGTTCGGTTTTTTCGGCTATTTTTGCCGCTACAATCGCTGCTCGACTTTTTTCAATCAGTGTTTTTTCGGCTGTTTCTAACGTTAATTTAGTTAAATACGGTTCTATAAAATTCAACTGTTTTTCCGTAAATAATTCTTGTGCATCCGCTTTTAATGCCGCTTGACTTTTGATGAGTCGCTTGACTTCTAATAAGGCGATTTCTTCATCGCTTCGTTTATCGGCTATTTTTGCCGCCAAAGAATCATGAGCAATCTCATAAGTTTCATTGGTTT
>Ga0222647_1000679_pt1 | contig 13294 bp, 1 predicted proteins | sample AntAcemetagen333_FD_179864 | JGI IMG/M metagenome (GOLD analysis project Ga0222647, IMG submission 179864) | Saline water microbial communities from Ace Lake, Antarctica - #333 | ecosystem: Environmental > Aquatic > Non-marine Saline and Alkaline > Saline | place: Antarctica: Ace Lake | collected...
GGATGCGGATGTCACGGTGAGACCACTAACATTCGAACCGATACCTCTTTCACCTGACACGTCCTCAGCGACCGCAACGAACTTGTAATCGGAACCTTCCACAATTGGGTTTGAAGCACCTGTTCCGTCATATACATTAGTTATTAACCTGGAATTTGAATTTACAGAGTATACCGGGAAATTGTTGTTATCACTTGAAGGAAGGGTAAGTTTATTTGTTTCTATGAATGCGGATATTTGGGCGTCAGTGGTGTCATTCGTAAATACTAGAGTATCGTACACTTTGTCAATGTTACATTCGGATGAGAAGTATGCCGCTGAAATTTGGTAAGTGTTGTCAAAAGGAATAAATTCTACACTTTGGACCGTAGGGAAAACAGGATTACTATTCAAACTACTAACATAATCCAATTCATCAATGTCTCTATGGGTAGAAACTGTAGATACATCTTTAGCGTAAGTGTACACGTACGCTTTGTTCACTGAGTTCGCTGGGACAACGTTACTGTTAATATCTATAACATGTGTTAAACTGCTATCAGTGACGTTAGAAATTCCAGCGCCAATATTTCCAATTACAACGGCATCAAACGACGCTGTACTAGTTAAACGGGCTATAGCTTCTCTATTTAAGACTGGGTCGGTGGTCGCGATAGTGTAGTAGTCGGTTGCGTGATTACTGTCCGCAGTAATAGTGCCCTTGAAATTGATATTACCGGTTACTGTGTCAGTCACGGCGGTACTTAGAACCGTTCTCAAATCGGAATGGGAGGTGAACTTCCCATCCTCCGGAGTGTAAATGCTCGCCACACCGTAGTTACTGGAAGCATCCATAACCACCAAATTTACTTCATAAAGCACGGTGTCCATATCCTGAATGTCCAATATCTCGTTATTTGATGAAACATATTTGTCAATGATATAACTTTGCAACTGTATCACTTCGTAACTCTCCACATCTAATGGGTAAGATACATTATTGTTAGCGATGACATAGTCGACCACTTGTTGATCCGTTTTATTCTCACTTTTCAAAAAGACAACAGGATGATACACTTTGGTCAAATTGGATAGAGACGAGTTGAAGACGTGACCAAATAGTTCTACGGTTTCATGAAAAGGAACATACGATAAGGATTGGATAGTCGGGTAAATAGCGTTACTATTGGTTTGGACGCACTCGGTCTTCATACTAATGTCTCTATTACCGTTCGTGTCAATACCGTAAGTGTACACGTACGCTTTGTTGACGTATGGGGAAGCGTACACGTTACTGTTAACATCCACCACATTCAATAAAATATTACTCTCGATATTCGTTACAAGTGAACCTTTGTCCAATACGTTACTTAAAGTGGCGTTGGAAGATCCAGCAGTAGTCATTAGCGACACAACGTCGTCCTTGGATAAAGCAGGATTGGTAGTGGCAATAGAGTAGTAGGTCATATCGAAATCAGTGTCACCTGTAACGGTGCCCGTAAACTCAATGTTTGAGTTTGCGTTGAATGTAGCCCTGGTTAATACCGTACGTAAGAGTGACTGTGCTAGGATAGGGTTTGCACTTGTGTCGTAATGCACCACACCATAGTTACTGGCGGAGTTCATAATCAACATACGAATTTTGTAGTCACCTGTTGTGTCGACATCCTCTAAATGTTGTAAGTTGGAGTTGGCATCCACATAATTTTTCATAATAAAATCAACGTTAGAGACAGCATAAGTGCTCAAATCTACATCTATACTTGGTGCGGCGTTATTTTGGACGTAGTCAAACACATCTTGGTCGGTTAATGTGGGATATTCTGACCCAGAAAAGGCAATAGGATAATAAATTTTGGTCAAGTTACACATAGACGAGTTAAATACGTGACCAAAGAATTCCACTTCGTCCTCGAAAGGTTTATATTTTAAAGATTGGATAGTGGGATAGAGCGTGTCAGCAGATATATTGTACTCACGCATGGCGATATCTTTGAATGTTCCGGTTGTATCATCCTTACCATAAGTATACACGTACGCTTTATTTACCGAGGACGCAGGGAAAACGTTACTCCCTAAATCAAAAATGTTTTCTAATAAGTCACTATTATTTGAGCTAGCACCGGATAATAAATTATTTTTCAATATAGCTCCATTATTGGAGTTAGCTTCAATGAACCTCTCAATATCGTATCGGTCTAACATTTTATCAGTGGTAGCCATAGTGTAGAACGTGGAACTAATTGTTCCGTCGGCAATAAGTTCACCTGTGTACGCGATATTACCGTCCACATTGGAATTGACCGTATGTAAGCTAGTTCTCAGTGTGGACAAGGAAGTGGGTGCACCGTCTAACGCTGTATCGTATTTAGCGACACCATAATTACCTTCTTCGTCTGTAACCACCAAACGAATTACGTATGGGTCGGTGTCCATGTCCACAATGGATTGCATATTGGAGTCAACGTCCACATATTGGAAGATGGTGTAACTGTTCAAATCTAGAACTTGATACGTTACCACGCTAATGTTAGAGCTGGTAACATTATTATTCGGGTCGGTCACAAAGGTAATCACGTCTGCGTCAGATATATTTGCGTGCGCATATCCATCAAATGCGACCGGATAGTACATTTTTGTCAAATTAGAGGCGGATGTGTTGAAGACGTGACTGAACAGTTCCACGGTTTTGTCAAACGGTATGTATGTCAACGATTGAACCGTAGGGTAAATAGCGTTACTATTATGGACGTCTAAATCGTACTCTTTCATTGTGATATCTTTATTATTATTAATATCTGTACCATACGTATACACGTACGCTTTGTTAACTGTCTGAGCTAAAAAGTTTCTACTATTCACATCAAAAATATGCGTTAAAGAGTCGTCAACAAAGTTTGACGCTCCTCCTGAAACCGTTTCAGGTTTGATGAATGTATTGGCAGTATTCGATAAAATGAGCGCCTCAATTTCGTCTCTATTCAACGTTTTATCGGTGGTAGCCATAGTGTAGAAAGCGGTATTCGTTGCTGCGTCCGCAATAAGTTTACCCGTGTACGAGATGCTACCGTCCATATTGGAATTTACTGTATTTAAAATGGTCCTTAGTGTAGACAAAGTGGGTATACTACTGTCTGTTAGTGTATCGTATTTAGCGATACCATAGTTACCTTGATCGTCTGTAACCACCAAACGAATTACGTAGTCCATATCCATAATGTCTTGCATATTGGAGTTAACGTCCACATAGTGGGATATGGTGTAATTGTTCAAATTTAAAACATTGTAAGTTACCACATTAATAACGTTACTTGCTACGTTATTATTCGTGTCGGTAACAAAATCAACAACCTCTTGGTCGGTTATATTTGAGTAAGTAGTTCTATCAAATAGTATTGGGTGGTATACCGTTCTCAAATTAAATTCAGAAGAGTTGAAAACGTGACTATTCAAGGTCACCGTCTCTGTGAAAGGAGTATACAACAAGGATTGCATAGTGGGATATATGGGGTTACTGTTGTTATGTATATATTCCTTCATAGAAATATCCCTATGGGTACCAGTATGATCATCGGCAAACGTGTACACATACGCTTTGTTAACATAGTTAGCAGAATATAAGGTCCCACTCGTATCCACAATAGTTGATAGAGTGCCGTTTGTTGACCTGTTTGTATTCAAAGGCATATCTTGAATTATCAACGAAGCTCCACTAGTATCCATCAATGTTTTAAGATTACCCATCTCCACATCAATGTTAGTTGATATTGGATATGTTACTGCTATCGTACGACTATCGGTTGTGTCATTATCTTTAATTGCAACAACGCGTCCAGTAAACGCAATACCGTCGCTAACTGTGTCGGTTGTAAATACGGCAGTTCTGATACTGGTTGTTTGTGGAATAGGACCATCAGTTGTAGTATCGTATGTAGCGAAACCGTATCTAGGATAACCACCGGCATCATTAGCAGCTATTGCCATATATTTAATAATAAATCGATGGTTAACGTCTGTTGCCGGGTCAAATACGCCTTGTTCAGACGTAATATACATGTCGGTAATATCCACCAAATCACCATTCGCGTTAATATATTTAGTGACTGTATACCCTGATCCTATCGTTTTTGGTGTATTTTGTGGTACCCTGTCAGCCGTTTCAGTATAATTAGTTATTATAAAGTTATAAAATTGTTCGTCAGTGTAACCTCCATACGTCGCTATATCAAAAACAACTGGTTTATATATTTTTTCAATACCACCTGCGATAGAAGTGAAAACGGTATTTTCCAATATAGAGATGCTATTTGTATGTGGAGTAAAACTAACAGATCCTAATTTAGCATAAATATCAGCAAAGTTTGGTGGCTTCACATAATAACGTATATTATCATCACCAATGTATATAGCTTTTTCTAAAACAACAATATTAGTTGCATCTAATGAATCGGTAATCACCACATATACGTAAAAAGCATTTATAGCACGTAATATGTTCGAATTAAATTCGTTTGCTGTATTTGTACCCAGATCGTAATAATACACATTTTCAATAAATAAGTTTACTAGTTGTTCAGTCCCAATGTTAGGTTGAATTGTTGCGGAATGTTTTTCACGCGCAACGCGTTTAATGGCTTCATAGTCTGAATATACGTTTACATCCAAATAATTTGTAAGAATAACAGCAGAATATGTAAGATTGGTAGGTGTAGTAACTTTAAAATTTATAGTAAGACTGTTAGAACCTGAACCTGTATTTAGAAGAAATGGGTCTATGGCGTTCCAATCCGCATCAATGGATCCGTCTTTATACATATTGTAATAATATTTACCAATCCCAAGATCAGTACCCGATTGCACAACCATAAAAATATAGTAGCTTTCGTTTTCTACAATAGTTTCTACAGATGCTCCTCCTCCAATAGTCGTATACGCTTGGGTGACATTATTCTTAATTGCTGGAAATTTTGAAGTTATATATGATAGCGTATAGATTTCGCTCGGATTTAAATCTGGTGATGCTGATGTATCAACAGATGGTGTACCATTGGCTATAATAAAGTTTTTTATGAAAGCATCAGTCAATATATTTTCATTTACCGATTGTTTAAAGGCAATCGGTGCATATATCTTGGTGATATCGGCTCTATTATAAATAGTACCCTCTAAGGTAATTTTGTTTGTTTCGTCAAATGTTGTACTGGATAAATTTACGTTGGGTTCATCTGTAGTTGTGTTTGTTATCAAACTTTCAGATTTTATAATTGTAAATTGTGTAGGATCCAACGCATCTCGTACAACGACATATGCATATGCCGCATCAACGGCTGAAACAGGATATTCCTCCACAACCAAAGCAGTATTAACATTATATACTCTATTTAATGCAAACTGAAGAGTTAACGATCCGGATCCTCCTGTTCCCGAGTTTGGAACGTCTATGTTATCTCCTAATATACCCGCTTTGGATAATATAATGTATAAATCTTCTGAATTGTTAATATCTAAGTCGTCCACGAACAAAACCGCTTGGTGTGTTAAAGCCATAGCCGACCTATTTATTTCGTACGAAATAAGAGCATAGTTGTCTTCCAGAATTGCTAAGGATATATTACCGGTAGCTACTCTTGGTACTATATCAGGTGAACCGGTATATATATTATAATACATGGTATGTACAAAAGACCCTCCACTGTCGTCGGTTACTACAATGTATACATAATATCCTTTTTCTTCTACAACAGCTTGTGATACCGATCCAACATCAGAAGTATACGCTGTACTAACACTCAACTCCAAATTGTGAATATCGTGTCCAGATAATAGAGCGATTTCAATTGTGGGAATATTATTTGCAACGTTTGTAACAAACGAGATAACCTCTGCTGCACTTATAGTAACAGTCGAAGGATAAGCGACCGGTTGATATACTGTATTAAGTTTTAATGTGGAATATACGGTTCCACTCATATTTATCTTATTATTTGCAAAGTTCAAGGTCGGCATTTTAAAATAAGGGGTTTGTGGAGGAGTTTGTGCCATAAAATATTTGAGAACTAAATATTCAGAGGTAATTACATTTCTTTCTAATAACACGTACACGTAACCACCATTGATTTTGGAAAAACCATATTCGTTAACCTGATTTGGAATACTTGTAATGGTATCAATCACTTTATTAACATCTATTGATATAGTTTGTTGAACACCTGCGTTAGCGGATATGGTATTAGAAGTAGTAACATTATCTTGAATTACTTGAAAACTATTATCTGGAACCAAATTGTTCGGTGAGAACATAATAGAGTACTTGATCGGAGTGTCTGTGGTAATGGTCATTGTTGCGGTTCCAACATAATCCGAGATTGTAAAACCAGTGATTGTCGCAACTATACTAGCTGGTGTGTAGTAATTGTTAACACTTACTGAAATACTATCATTGAATTCATTTTCTACAATTACAAACACATCATATTTATTTTCCGCATCAAACAAAATATTTTCTGAGGCGGTTCCGTCTAATACAGTAAAAGCTTGTGTTAAATCGATATTAACATCAATATTTTCATACAATGTTTGATTTATAACATAATTTGTTCCAAAATCTGCGCTATTTAAAACCATCATTAACCCTTGAACAGGTCTAAAAATATCAGGATTAAATATAGCTTGTAGTTTGTCGCGATCCATACTGAGACTAGACAAAAAGGCACATACATATATTTTTTTAACAAGATGTGTGTCTCTAATAACCGAAATTTTATTGATATTAAATGTTGATGTTCCTACTTGAGTTAATCCATCCAATGAACTTTGTGAGAAAGCACCATTTTGGTACACTTCTTCAATAATGTCAAAATTACCTAAACCGTCTTTCAACTCCTCAAATGAAGAATTGACGTTACCGATCAAATATATGTACGTTTTGGATATTCTTGATATATTGATTTGTGATAAGAAACTTGAATTAACTGTATCCGTAAGAACCGTAAAGAGTTCAACATTCGAGGTAGTAGGCGATGTCGTAATACCTTCGTCTTTTACAATGGATTGAGGATAGTTGCCCTCCTTTAATATTGTTATGATTTCGTCGTATGATTTACTTTGGGTAGTTGCAAGAATATATGTGGACGCATTGGTGAAAGCGGGTGGTCTGGTGACTGTTGTATCGAACGTTAATTTATTAGTTTCCAATGTATATGTTGGAGTAGCAGCATTTAATTGATGTATTGGAGCTCTATTGAGTTCAATTGTGGTTTTCTCATGGAAGAAATTGCCTAAATAGTCTTCTATTACGAATACAACGGTTACTCTAGAACCACCAGTCAAAGGGTTACGAGTATGATCAGTGATATTAGTAAGAGTTTCAAAGACTTGATCTAAATTAAAAATATTATTTTTACCAAGTGTATGAACTGTTTTACCAGCTAACGCGGTATTGTCACTATATACAGCATTTTCGTAAGCGTGTCCAACACCTTCTAAAACAAGTGAATGCATAAATGCGATTGCCTGATTAGCGGTTAAACCAGTTGTGTCTTCTTTGGTGGCAAATGATACCCATCTACGTATTTTTTCTTTTGAAAATATCTTTTGGTCATATACTTTTAGAGTCTTTACATTTCCATTTGATCCGGTGAATGTAGCGTAGAAGTTTTCTACCGATACTGAACCATTCTGTCTAGTTACGTCTCCAAATGAAAACGCTCTATAATCTTGTCCTACGGTTGTGTTTAATGTCGTAGACAAAACGTGAACAAATCCAGCTGTTATATCTTTGATCATCACTTTGGAACCGGACGCGTCAATGGCGTATCTGAAATCCAATAGAGAAAACAATCCACTAGATGTAGTGTTTATAGTGTGTACCAAACTTGAGTCAGTGTTATGCAATTCTACGAGTCTTTCTATTTCTGTTTTGGTATATTTGGCAGTGGTGCATATAAAGTAATTGGAAAGATTTCCATTCATTCTATGTAACCCTGTCATATGCAATTTTTCCTTATCTACACCATTAAAATCAATGGAGACCGGTTGAGAAGTATTATTAAGACGTACAATTGTGGTATCGGTATGCTTTATTCTTTGAACCACTGTGTTTCCTGTAACCGCTTCCAAAAATATCGTAGGTTTGATAACGGAACTTGTCATTGGGGTAGAATAGTTCACATTGGGCAACACTTTTACTACCACGTTTTCTCCACCCACTTCGTAGAAATAGTGGAACCCTACTTCGGAGGTTCTAATTACGTAATTATTAGTAACGAGTATCCCTCCGTTCATGGACGTCAATTCAAAGGGATTATTGGTAATATCGTAAATTTTTCTATTGGTGAATGTAATTTCAGCAGGTGAATCTACAAACACTTCCAACACTTTGTATGCTTTACCAGAGAATACGTAGGAGGTGTTTGTTTCGGTAGATGATAGTGATGATAGATCATCATAAGTTAGGTTTGTTGCGTTATCTATAACAACGACTTTGAGAACCATGGATGTATCGCTGTAAAAGTAATAAGTACCAACTGTGGTAAAAGGAACAATATCATTACTAGTGATAGGTTGTGTTGTTAGTTTCGTATGAAATACCGTTCCGTTATCGTAAACAGTAGTACCACTTCCAAATACAAATTGAAGACTTTGTCCCTTGGGGATTGTGTACACCGATTGAGACGTTGCTCCATCTAAGAGATCTACCATGTTACCTGTTACCACATTATTAATTTTTTCTAAGGTATCACCACCGTTCATATGAATATCCCATGTAAACTTATCGTAAAACGTGTTAGTGTTAGAAAAAGATGCGTAAGCGTTATGAAAATTATGTTCCAAGTAACCTATTGTATTTTTGGAAGAAGAGAAGCCAAGAGGTACCGCATTTTTTTTCATAAAATTTATTAGAGTAGTATCATTTTTATTTGTATTATCAATAGGGTCCATCAAACATATCACTCTACTTTGCGCAATATCACCGTTTTTAGAACCGTAATAAGTGGTAGCTTGCATTGTGAGATACTCATTTGATGAATTGCTATCGGTTTGAATGTATGAATTAACATGAATGATGGGTACGGTGTCTATCTGATTTCCTCCTGTTATAGCTGTTGAAGTTACACTACCACTTCCCAATGCTATAGAACTACTTTCAAGGTTACACTTTCTATAAGACATGGCATCCTTAAAGCCTGTCACATTTATCTCTTGGGTCAAACCATTTTTTGCGTATACATATACATAGGCTTCATTTATTAAACTTGCGCTCACAATGGTATTGTCTTCATCCACTACATGTGAAAGTGGTATATCGCTAAAAATACCCGTATTTATAGAATTATGTATATGAGGTTTTGAAGCGTTTGTATAGATATAGTCTCTAACTTGATCTTTGGTACGATTGTTTGTAGTAAACGCGACAGCGTACCATTTAAAATGATCTACATCTACTGTAGTTACGACATTACCAGTTAAAACAATATTACCTCCAATTCTTAGTTTAGTATCTATAATGTTAGCACGTGTTTTAGTGGTCTCTAAAGGTACAAGATAATCACTATCTAAAACAGTAGTTCCACCCATCTCGTCAATAGCAATGATAACAACCTTGTATTTATTAGTTGGATTGTATTCAATATTACTAAATGTAGAAGTATCGTAAGCATTTTTAAAGAACAAGGTGTTCCTAGGTATAGTATACACGTTAAACTGGTTACTCCTGATTTCTCCTTTTATGATGTTATTATTGTCCGGGTTATAAAGGGCAATAATGGCATTCACGTACGCTTGTTGATCAGCCGCGCTTAAACCAGAAACAGATGAGTCCGAATTATATACTAGTGCGTAATAGGTAACAATTGTTTGACTAGAACTAAATAACGAGACCTTTTCCATGGTTAAGGCTCTCTCAAAAGGTACGTAATTTAAATTGGTTTTTCCTGATAAAGTAACAACATCCAAACTAATATGTGGAACAGAAGGACTTATATTTACATTTGAAATTGACGAATACCCCATAGCTTCATACAACTCACCATTGATAACTTTGGTAAGAAGCACATATACTCTAGCAACATTCACCGCTTTAGCAGGCACAACTTCAAAGACTATGCCTGGATCTAACGAAGACACAGTAACCACATGTTGTAAATCTATTATATTTGCGTTACTACCGTTTGCCACTGTCAAAAAATTTATCGTTGGCACATCTATAACATTTACTGACTTTACCGCTACACTAAACTCGGGATTCATTATAAATTCATCAATGATATCACGATAGGAGTATCTTCCATCTTCCATAGAGAGAGCAATCTGGTACATCTTATAAGTTGTATCACTAACTAAATTTCCAATGGTCACACCACCAGTGATAACTGTGGTTAACAAAAGATTTGAAGGCGTTATTGTTAAAGGATTTACGACATTGTTTTCTACATACACTATGGATGAACCCAAATTATCCGGTTTGTAATACAACATATAAATGTCTCTGATATCGCTGTCACTAAGTGTATTACCATATATACGGACATCATCTATTTCTCCATCAAAATATTCGTTTTGATATACATTATCTTTACCGATTAAGATATTTGAATTATTTATATTATTGGTATCGGAAATTTGGTAATTATCAAATGTGTTTACTAGTACACCATTATGATATGTTTTTATTTGTTGTTCATCAGCATTATAAGTTACCGCTACATGCACCCAACTATTGGTCTTAATCTGTTTGTAAATATTATCCGAATTATATTCGGTAGAATTCAACAACGATTGATAATGAGATGTTATCGCTTTGAAATAGGTCGTATCTTCCAAGGCTTGATCAAACATAAATATATCATCCATCATACCTTCTCCAAAATATGATGTGTAATCTGTACCTATCAACAAACTACCTTCAACGTCTGCATTGGTTATAGGATTACTATTTAGTTCACCTGAACCGATCTTGACACCATTTTTAAACATAGTAACACGATTACCACCTTTCAATGTTACAATGACTTGTTGCCATCCATCAACCGCGTCAATTGATCCAGTACTCACAACCAATTTAGTGGGTGTAGTAAAGACTAATTTATTGAATGCATTTATGGAAATTTTGAATAATAGACCACCTGATCCTGGTTTCAGTTTTGTCATTATAATACGTTCTGCTACATTATCCGATTTCGTATTTATCCATGCAGATATTGTGAAATCCTTAAAAGAGACCGAACTTGGAATTGGACCACTAGTTAAATACTTATTACCTGTAAAAATAAGTGATTTGTTGAACATGTGATAACTTGAACCCAGTTCCATCCGATCGGTAGAAACTAGATCAATACCATTTGGACCCATATCATCAAATTTCCGATTACCAGCTTCATCGTAGTATTTGTCAAATCTATAACCTAACACCAGTTTGGGATTAAAATGATCATATTGAATACGTTCTTCACTGAAAACTCCTTCTGAAAGAGTAATATCGGACAATTTTCCTGAAAAGTAATCAGGTGTATCTTGTGTATTTGCGCCAATAACAAATCCGGAAGCGTCATATTCTAAACTAGGAAACGACGCTATATCGTGGACGGAGTCTTTCACACCGTTTATGTAGAAAGTAATTTTTTTTGTCGTAGTGTCCAATGTGACATCTATTTTTGTCCATTCATTAGGGCTAATAGCCTTATCGGATTGTTTTGTTATGGGCATATAGGGTTTCAGTTTTAATATTTAAAAAGATAAAATTAAATTGAATTTATTCTTATTTTCGAAAAAAAAAAAATTAAATTTAAAATTCAGATCTCTTTTTTTATACTTTAAGGGGGAAACCAAAAAAGAAAGTGTGTATTATCCTTTTTATTCTTCTCAAAATAATCAATAGATATTTAACAATGGATACAAAAAAGATATCTTTCAACAATACGTTTTCCGAATTAATGGAAACGTATCTCCATGAGAATTTTCATAAATTGGAAAATAATTTGGTACATATGCATCCTCCAGTACGATTTATTGTGGAACATTGTTTGTATTGTAGACTGTTTGGTAATATAATATTCACTGCCGATTTAGAAACACCTGTTAAAAAAGAAGACGATCTAAATATGGAAAAGGATCTTAATCTCCTTGATTTAAATAATTTAGAAGATCTAGATCTGGATCATTTCCTAGATTTAGATTTAGATAATTTAAAAGATTTAGATTTGGGAGATTTATATCTACGAGATTTAGATAATTTAGAAGATTTAGATGAAGCCTTAAAACTTATTCAACAATAATTTAATTTATACAAAAATAATTTTTTATAAAATAATATCAAAACTTTCTTTTAATGATTTACTAGTCATGTTCAATAGTTCATCTGCTAATGGGTTAACAATAAACTTATCAACTGCGTTTCTAGCTGGTCTTGCACCTTCAAAAGAGGAAGCTAATACATTTTGTATAATATTTTCATAAGTTTCATCAGACACAATAACGTTAATATTTTCTCGATATAACTGGCTCACCCGATCTAATGCTTGTTCAATATACTTGTTACACACTTTGCGTATGGTAAGCTCGTCTATTTTATTAAAATACATAATTTGGTCAATTCTATTCAGAAATTCAGGTTTGAAAAACATTTGAAGTTTTTCAATATTTTTTTCATTATTTGATTCAATGTTTACAAATCCAAAATTATTAGATCTTTGAGACGACGATGTTGCATTACTGGTCATAATAATGATTGTATTTTTGAATGAAAATTTCTTTTTATGTGCGTCGGTAAGAATGCCCTCATCTAAAATTTGTAACAGTATATTCAGTACATCTGGATGGGCTTTTTCAATTTCATCAAAAAGAAAAACACCAAATGGATTGTTTTTCACAGATTTTGTTAATTTACCACCTTCGTCGTATCCAATATATCCAGGTGGTGCGCCAATGAGACTTGAAAGGGCATTTTGTTCCATATATTCAGACATATCGAAACGAACAAAATTGGTATTGTTTGTTTGGTTTCCAAAATATTCGTTCGCAATTAGTTTTGCTGTTTCTGTTTTACCGACACCGGATGGTCCACAAAAAAGCATACTACACAATGGACGTTTTGTGCTATGCAACCCACATGTTAAACGTTTAAAAGTGTGATCAATCTTTTCTATAATATGATCTTGTCCGAAAATATGATTGTTTAAAGATTGTTTAAGAAGGGTTATTTTTTGAATTTCAGTTTCGTTTACACTTTTAAGATCCACACCATTTATTTTTGTCATTACTTTTTCGATGTCAATAACATCAACAATACGAATGGGTGAACAATATACTAATATATGAA
>Ga0222647_1000681_pt1 | contig 13231 bp, 10 predicted proteins | sample AntAcemetagen333_FD_179864 | JGI IMG/M metagenome (GOLD analysis project Ga0222647, IMG submission 179864) | Saline water microbial communities from Ace Lake, Antarctica - #333 | ecosystem: Environmental > Aquatic > Non-marine Saline and Alkaline > Saline | place: Antarctica: Ace Lake...
TTCATGGTCACCTTCTTACTTTGGATTATACTCTTTATCATCTGCTGGCCGATTGCACTGATCGCTTTGATCCTGTATCCACTCGTTTGGTTGCTGCTACTTCCATTTCGACTCTTGGGTTTTGCCGTTGAGCTATCTTTCGACCTAGTCAAAAATATCTTTATGCTTCCCTTCCGCTTGCTGGGCAAAGCTTAATTTTGCTTTGATTACTGAAATGCGCATTTTTGATTCAACCCAACAGTTGACCCAAATTTGATCTAAATGAAGTACGCTCTTTCAACGATCCTCCTTTGCCTCAGCTTTTCACTTTTCGCCCAAGAAAAAACCGTTTTTAAAGGCGGAAAAGAAGGTCACGCGATTTATAGAATTCCTGCAATTATTTCCATTCCCAACGGCGACTTACTTGTATTTGCCGAAGGCCGAGTAAACGGCTATGATGATTTTGGAGATATCAATCTGGTGATGAAGCGAAGCAATGATCAGGGAAGAACCTGGTCTAGAATTCAAACCATTGTGGATTATGATTTATTGCAAGCGGGAAATCCCGCCCCGGTAGTGGATTTACATGATCCGGCCTATCCAGATGGCGTAGTTTACCTTTTTTATAATTCCGGCAACAATCATGAATATGAGATCCGGATGAATCAGGGAGTTCGAGAAGTTTGGATGATCCGATCGGTTGATTTGGGAACAAACTGGGAAGACCCAGTGAATATCACAGCCCAAGTCCACAAACCCAATAATCCCGATTTCAATCCAAGCTATATGAATCCTGCAGATTGGAGACATTATGCAAATACACCCGGACATGCATTTCAATTCCAAAAAGGCAAATTCAAGGGTAGAATCTATGTGGCTGCAAATCATTCTGAAGGAAATCCTCAAGCGAATTCAAAGGATTACCAAGCTCATGGATTCTTTACTGATGACCATGGAACATCATTTAAAATTTCCGAATCAGTAGAAATTCCTGGCTCAAATGAATCCATTGCTGCCGAGCTTCCTGATGACCGGATGATCATGAGCATTAGAAATCAACGCGGAGATATTCGCCAGCGAATTTTGGCTTTTTCAGAAGATGGGGGAGCTACCTGGAGTGAGCAGTATTTCGAACCCAGTCTAGTCGACCCAGTTTGTCAAGGATCTATTCTTTCTTTTGAAGATCCTTCGGGAAAAGTGATTTTGGCACATTCCAATAATGCTGATACTGAAAACAGAAATAATCTAAGCTTAAAATTGAGCTATGATCAAGGAAAAACATGGCCAAAAACTACCTTAATTGACGGAATCAAGAACCCTGGAAAATCAGCTTACACCGCCTACAGCGATTTGGTTTTGCTGAAAAATAATCAACTAGGCATTATTTATGAGAAAAATAATTATTCTAAAATCGTTTTTAAGGCTATTTCTTGGGTGGATTGATTTTCAATCCAATCTAAAAGTCCTTACCTGAATTCTATTTTTAGGCTATTAAAACCATTCATCTTCAATAAGCCTTGAATTTCCTCGTATTTTCATGTTTGACATTCACCTCATTTAGAACTGAAATTCATTGAGGAAGCTCATACTGTTTATTTTATCAATTCTTTTTTCGCTCCAATGCTATTCTCAAGATCAAAAGGATAGCACCAAGACTACCATTACCCAAAAGGCCCTTGAAAAAGGTCTGAAATTAATCAGCCGAGGTGTAGAAGACAGTGTACTAGTCGAAAACAGTAGGGAAAGATTCCTTCCCTATGCAGGAATGATCATCCGGAATATTTATGTCCAAAGTATTGGGTTCGAAAAGTCAATTTATGGTACTGAAAAACCTATCAAACAGCAGATTGGAAGAACAGCAAATAAGCTACATATCAATACTCATGAAAAAACGATTCGTCAACATTTGTTCATTCGTCCAAATGAACCTCTAAACCCCTATAAGTTGGGAGACAACGAAAGGTTTTTGAGAGATACGGATTTTATTTTGGATTCTCGGGTTATCGTGACTCCCATTGAAGATTCCGATTCGGTGGATATTACTATTGTAACTCGAGATGTTTTTAGCATTGGCCTAACTGCCGGGGGAAGCTTTCCTTCTGCCCCAAAATTCAATCTCTATGATGCAAATTTAGACGGGAGAGGGCAAAGAATTGAATTTAACTTTCTTGTTGACCAAGATAGAAACCCTAAAACAGGTTACGGAGCGTCCTTTAAAAAAAGTAGCTTTTTAGGAAGTTTTGCAGATCTGGAGGTCTTTTATTCCCAGTTAAATGCAGGAATTAGTACCGGAGATGAAACAGAATATGCCACAGGCATTTTGATAGACAGAAAATTAGTGTCACCCTACTCCAGAATGGCAGGAGGAGCCCAATGGAGTAAAAATTGGTCAAGAAACGTTTATTCAAAACCTGATTCAATTTTTCTAGACTATTCGTACAACTTGGCAGATCTTTGGGCAGGATATAATTTTGGAGCAAAGAAGATTCAGGCTCGAAAAAGAGTGTTTTTAGCAGTACGGATTTTTGATGGATACTATACTAAAAATCCAGATTCAGAAGAGTCCATAAATGATAGAATTTATAATAACACAAGTGGTGGGCTATCGGCGATAACATTCTACAAAAGAAATTTTTTCAAGACCCAATACATCTATGGTTTTGGTAGGACAGAAGATGTTCCCTATGGTTATTCCTTTACTACCACGGCGGGCTTGGTCAAACAGCTTCGAACTCAAAGACCTTATGCAGGAATCAAACTTGAATATGATGGTTTCCTCAACTCAGGAAGTTTTTACGAACTTATCTTAAATACAGCGAGCTATTTCAGAAATTCAAGCTTTGAAGATGCGATAGTCTCTTCCAACATTTCATATTTCACCGAAGCATTCACGATTGGTAATTTTAAAATTAGGAATTCGCTGACTTTAAGTTTTACAAAGATTTTTAATCCTTTCGCAAATGACCTGCTAGAGATAGATTCTTCTATTATTCCAGGCTTGGGGGTTAGGGAGCTAGAAGCTTCACAGCGAAATTCATTAGGCCTGGAATCAACGATTTTTACACCCTGGTCCATTTTGGGATTTAGAATTGCGCCTTTTACTTCCTTTAATTGGGCTATGATGGTATGTAAGACCTGTGAAAAAAGAAATAATAATTTTACTAGCATTAGCATGGGTATGCGAATCAGAAACGAAAACCTGATTTTTGGAATAATAGAATTAAAGGCTACCTATATTCCAAATGATGAATCGGGCAATTCAGGGGTTGGTTTTAGCTTTCGTCGGAACTTAAGATTTAAAAAATCTGACAGTTTTGTGACAGTTCCATCCTTGATTCGATATAATTGATTTATATATATATCCGCAATGATTCCAATGGCCTTATTTTTTTTCCTTTTTGAGACCAAAGACGATAGATCAAAACGCCCAATTATGGGTTGTGCGCCAATTATATTCTTGCCTCCTCTACTGACCGGCAAAGCGGTTGACAATCAGATTTTTCAATATGCATATCGGCAAATGCATCAAAATTCCATTTCAATTGATTTGGGTTCTGAATTTCCACCCGTATTTTCAGCGCCCGAGGCGTATTTTGATTGTAGCAGATAGTATAGAATCTGCCAGAGCACCAGCGGTGCGATTCGATCCTTGACCGGATTACATCGAAATTGAAAATATTATTGGTCATCAAATCGCTTCTCCGAAGCTGTTCTATCATTTCGGATTTTCTACGATCAAACCGCTTCTCTGAAGCTGGAAAAAATTGATTTTTCAGTATGTATATCCGCAAATTGGTCAAAATTCCATTTCAATTGATTTGGGTTCTGAATTTCCACCCGTGTTTTCAGCGCCCGAGGCGCATTTTGACTGTAGCAGATAGTATAGAATCTGCCAGAGCACCAGCGGTGCGATTTGATCCTTGACCGGATTACATCGAAATTGAAAATATTATTGGTCATCAAATCGCTTCTCCGAAGCTCTTCTGCTATTTCTGATCTTTTCTATAATCAAACCGCTTCTCTGAAGCTCTTCTGCTATTTCTGATCTTTTCTACAGTCAAATCGCTTCTCTGAAGCTGGGAAAAATTGATTTTCCAATATATGTATCCGCAATGATTCCAATGGCCTTATTTTATTCGCTTTTTGGGATCGAAAATCGAAGACGCCCGCCTGCCAGTAAGCAGGAAAAACCGAAATGCACAATTATGGATTGTGCGCCAATTCTTACTTCTTCTGCCGACTGGCAAAATAGCAGACAATCAAATTTTTCAATATGCATATCCGCAAATGCATCAAAATTCCATTTCAATTGATTTGGGTTCTGAATTTCCACCCGTGTTTTCAGCGCCCGAGGCGCATTTTGACTGTAGCAGATAGTATAAAATCTGCCAGAGCACCAGCGGTGCGATTTGATCCTTGACCGGGTTAAATCCCAATTGAAAATATCATTGATCATCAAATCGCTTCTCCGAAGCTCTTCTATCATTTCGGATTTTCTACGATCAAACCGCTTCTCTGAAGCTGGAAAAAATTGATTTTTCAGTATGTATATCCGCAAATTCATCAAAATTCCACTTTGATTGATTTGGATTCCAGATTTTCTATCGGTTCATGTTAGCGCCCGAGGCGTATTTTGATTGTAGCAGATAGTATAGAATCTGCCAGAGCACCAGCGGTGCGATTTGATCCTTAACCGGGTTAAATCCCAATTGAAAATAGTATTGGTCATCAAATCGCTTCTCCGAAGCTCTTCTATCATTTCGGATTTTCTACGATCAAATCGCTTCTCTGAAGCTGGGAAAAATTGATTTTTCAATATGTATATCCGAAGTGATTTCAATGGCCTTATTTTCTTTGCTTTTTGAGACCGAAAATCGAAAACGCCCAATTATCAATTGTGTACCAATTATATTCTTGCTTCTTCCGCTGACTGGCAAAATAGCAAGCAATCAAAAAACTTTATATTCTTCGCATAACCTCCGCACCCTTTGTGGTTAAAAAACTCCTTATAAAAATTTATTTGAAATGAAAAGGCTAATTCCCTACCTTTTAAATCCTTACCCAAACAACCTTACTTATGACAAAGAACATCATCGCATTTGCATTGATATGCTTCATCTCACTGACTTTTTCCTGTAAACCTCAAGAAGAAGAAGTTGAAGAAATCCCTCAGGAGCGATCCAAAACCCTTCTCAAAGATTATGTAAATGGACCCAGCCCAGACTTTTCTTACGAAATCGTGCACTCGGTCCCTGGCGAGAAATACGATTTTCACGTCCTACGAATGGTTTCACAAAATTGGTTGACAACTGATTTGGTGGACAAAACAGAATGGTGGCATTGGGTTTCTATAGTGGTACCAAAAAATACGCCATTCACCACGAGTTTGATGTGGATCGATGGTGGAAGTACAGGCACCAAAATGCCTATGGAACCTGACGGCTTAATTTTAGCGGCTGCAATGCAGACTAATTCAATTGTGGCGGAGATCCACAATATCCCTTTTCAGCCCCTGACATTTGCAAATGATCCCTTAGGAAAGCGGACTGAAGATGCAATTATCGCCTATGGCTGGCGCAAATTTCTCGAAGGTGGAGCCAAAGATGAAGATGCTATCTGGCTAGCGAGATTACCGATGACCAAAGCAGTGAAGCTCGGTATGGATGCAGTGACTGAGGTGGTCGAGAAGAATTACCAAAAGAAACTCGATTCATTTGTAGTCGGTGGAGCTTCGAAGCGAGGTTGGACGACTTGGACCACAGCTGCAACTGATGATCGAGTAGTCGCCATCATTCCAGTGGTAATCGATATGCTAAATATGGAGGAATCGTTTGATCATCATTGGAAAAACTACGGCTTTTGGGCACCCGCGGTAAGTGAATATGTGGACGAAGGCGTAATGAATTGGATGAGAACACCAGAGTTTGACCGACTATTGGAGATCACCGAACCCTACTCATTCCGCTCTGATTTCGATATGCCAAAGCTTTTGATCAATGCCGCCGGAGATCAATTTTTCCAACCGGATAGCTGGGAATTTTACTGGAATGAACTGATCGGCGAAAAGCACATGCAATACGTACCGAATTTTGGACATGATCTATCGGAATCGGATGCCATTCCAAATATGATCTCGTTTTATGCTTCAGTTCTGAATAACACCCCAAGGCCCAAATACGATTGGAAAGTGGAAAGTGATAAAATTACTTTATCCCTTGATCCAGCAGATAAGCCCATTTCAGTCAAAGCTTGGACAGCTAGCAATCCAGCCGCACGTGACTTCCGCGTGGATGAATTTGGCCCAAATTGGAAGTCTCAGGAGATGAAAATAAACGAATCAGGAACTTATGAATTGGCTTTGGAAAGCCCTGAAAAAGGCTTTAAAGGTTATTTTATCGAAGTGACTTTTTCTGGCGAAACACCGCTGAAAATCACCAGTGGAGTGGAAGTGATGCCTAGAGATTATCCTTTTCCAGGATACGAACCCAAGCGAATAATGAAAACTACCGCCAATTAATGTTGATGAAGAATCTTATCAAATACTTCATTCTCCTGTTCTTTATTCAAATCTCAATGACGGTTAAAGCTCAAAATCAGACGAATTACGACGAAAGCAAAGTGCCAGCTATAATCCTTCCTGATCCCTTCGTAAGTGAGAAAGGGATGTTGATCGACAATCTTGCAGACTGGGAATATATTCGAAGACCAGAAATATTCCAGCTCTTTGAGACAGAGGTTTATGGGAAGTTACCAAAAGACTTTGATACAATCGCCTTTGCAAAAGTAAGTGAAAAAGAAAATCCTTATGCAAGTCTAGCCGAACTCGAGGAAGTGGATATCACTGTCTCTAGAAACGGCAAGTCCCACACAATGCGAATCAATCTTTTCCTTCCAAAATATCAAAAAGGACCTTTTCCAATAATCCTTTTGATCAATTACAGACCTACCTACCCGGATGGGAAATTAGTAGAAGAGGACTTTTGGCCAGTATCGGAACTATTGAAAAGAGGCTTTGCTACGGCCTCTTTTCATGCCGAGACTGTTGCCCCGGATACAAATGAGGATTATAAAAATGGGATCATCAGCACGCTTTATCCAGAGCAAATCGGAATGCCAAACGGCATGAAAGCTTATGGTGCTTGGGGCTGGGGAGCGATGCGCGCAATGGATTATTTTGAGCAACATCCTCAAATTGATTACAAAAAATCCATTCTCGTCGGACATTCCCGAACTGGAAAAGCAGCACTTTGGACTTCAGCCAACGACCCTCGATAGGCCATCACCTATGCCAATGAATCCGGCTGCGGAGGAGCGGCGATTTCCCGAAGGAAATACGGGGAAACTCTCGAGGCGATCAACAACCGGTTTCCGTATTGGTTTGCGGACAACTTCAAGAAATATAATGGCAAGGAGGAATTACTTCCAATCGATCAGCACATGCTTCCTGGATTGATTGCGCCACGAGCTATTTATTATTCCAGTGCCAAAGGTGATCAATGGGCGGATCCCAAGGGTGAGTTTTTGGCAATCAAACTTGGAAGTAGGATCTACACTGAGATTTATGAGAAGAAAATCGAATTCCCTTCTGAATTCGAAACGCTCAAGTCACCTATTCATCAAGAAGCAATCGGCTATCATATTCGTGAGGGAAAGCATAATTTGACTTGGGAAGATTGGTCACATTTTCTGGATTTCGCCCGAAAGAATCTGAAGTGAAAACAGGTGAGTACAGACCGGTTTTACCAAAAAAATAAGCTAACTAAGCGCAAAATCATAGCTCAATAAAGCTCATTCTGCTAATTCAATCTGAAATAAATTCACTATTACGAATGAGGAAATTTTCATGTTTCTTCATCAAAATTTAATCAGCATTCACCCTCTAAAAAATAAGAAATATCGATCTTCAGCTTTCAAATACTTACTAGAGCAGTCTAAATCGAATCTAACTTATTACCCAGTTTTTTTCAAAAACATGAAAATCATACCTGCATTCCTTATCCTACTAGGCTTTAGTATTTCCGCATTTGCACAAGAAGTCGGTCAGCCGTTGCCTGCTTGGAAAGAGGGGTTTTTGGATCTTCATCACATCAATACAGGGAGAGGCGATGCAGCTTTTTTTGTTCTTCCGGATGGCACTACCATGCTGGTGGATGCGGGTGAAGCTACGGAAGATGACCCTCGCACACTATCCGAAAGGAACACGCCCAGGTATCCCAATATTTCAAAACTAGCTTACGAATGGATCGTGGATTACATTCAACAGTTCGGGCCTTCTTCTAAGGAAAGCGTGATTAACTATGCTTTGATCACACATTTTCATTCAGATCACTTTGGCCAAACAAACTCTTACGGACCTGTTTCGAAGAAAGGCGGATATCAGTTGACCGGTTTGGTTGGTGTAGGAGATCAACTAATTATTCAGAAAATGCTGGATCGTGACTATCCCGATTATAAGAGTAGCGCAGTCAATTTCGGGAAAAAGGAAGACCTCCAAAAATTTGTGGCATCAGGAAATTCAACTGCTAATTCTTACGTCAATTCGATCCTGAATTATTGGGAATTTCTGGAATTTCAAAAAGCAGAAAATGGAATGGAAGTCGAAAAATTTACCGCTGGAAAATTGAATCAACTGCATCTAAAAAATCCTGAAAATTACCCAACATTCTCAATCCGAAATATTCAAGGAAATGGATGGTCTTGGACAGGAGTGGATGAAGAAGTGTTTGATCTCAAATCCAACAATGAAAATGATCTAAGCCTAGGATTCAAGATTTCGTATGGAGATTTCGACTATTTCACAGGCGGAGATATCCGAGGACTTGGCTCATATGGCGAAGCTGATTTCAATAGTGTGGAAAGCAATATCGCTCCAGTCATTGGACCGGTGGATGTCGCCACGTTAAATCATCACGGAAATCGGGATTCCCAAAATCATTTTTATGTGAGGACTCTTAGACCAAGAGTTTGGGTACAGCAATCTTGGTCTTCTGATCATCCCGGAGATGATGTGTTGCGAAGAATTACTTCGACAAATCTTTACCCTGGAAAGCGTGATCTATTTACCACAAGCATGCTGGAAGCTAATAAACTGGTCATCGGTGATCGAATAGATCAAGTATACGGATCCACACAAGGTCATATTTTGATCCGAGTTGACTCGGGAGGCAACTCCTATCGAGTATTTATTCTAAATGATTTAGACGCTGAGCGAAAGATAAAAGCCATTTTTGGCCCTTATCAATCACGATAAAATTAAGTGACAATTTCAGGGTTGCACTCATTTAATTTGACTGAAACGAACTGACTTACACCAAAATTATATACCTATGAAAATTCTTCTATTACTTTTCGTCTTTTCAATCGCTGGGACGATTCAGCAAAAAAAACCAGTGGAGGTCAAAATCCTTACTTCAGAATTCATTTATGATACAGCCCCTTTTCCGGAATGCCATGCCTCCACTTTAGCGGAAACAGCGGATGGTATTTTAGCTGCTTGGTTTGGAGGAACCCGAGAAAAGAATCCTGATGTCAGCATCTATACCTCGCGTCTATCATCCGGTAAATGGTCAATTCCCGTACTGGTCGCAGACGGTGTCGTAGATGAAAATCTTCGCTATCCGACTTGGAATCCGGTATTATTTCAGAATAAGCCGGATCAACTCACGCTTTTCTACAAAATCGGACCAACTCCTCAAGACTGGTGGGGTGCCTACAAAACTTCTGGGGATGCCGGGAAAACCTGGTCTGAAGAGATCAAACTCGAAGATGGTTTTTTAGGCCCGATCAAGAATAAATCCGTGTTCCTGCCGAACGGTGAAGTCCTCCACCCTTCCAGCTTCGAAACAAATAAAGCCTGGACCATCCACGTAGAAAAAAGCGATGCCAACCTCCAAAATTGGAAGAAAATAAAAATCGCAAATGAAAGCTTTAACGCAATACAACCCACAGTTCTTTTCCATCCCGATGGAAAAATCCAGATGCTTTCCCGAACACGGGAAGGAAAAGTTGGGGTAAATTATTCTGAGGATCAAGGTGAAACTTGGACTGACGTTCAGGGAAGTTTGCTGATCAACAACAACTCGGGCGTTGATGGGGTCACCTTGAAGTCCGGCTACCACATATTACTCTGTAATCCACTCAAAAAAGGTCGTAATAAGCTTTCATTAATGGGCTCCAGTGATGGAGTGATTTGGGATGAACTCTTAGTCCTGGAAGATCAGGCCTCCGGAGAATTCAGCTATCCTGCGATTATTCAGGCGAAGGACGGTTCAGTTCACCTGACGTACACCTACAATCGTAAAAAAGTCAAATACGTTGCCCTTCAAATTTCAGAATAAATGATGCTCACAAATCAATTGAATGGAATTATCCCTCCACTTATTACACCACTGAATTCTGATTTTTCATTGGATACACAGAGCCTTGCAAAAGTAATCGATCATGTAATCAAAGGAGGCGTTCATGGAATTTTCATCTTGGGGACCACCGGAGAGTTTACAAGCCTTACGCGTGAAACCAAAGTTGATTTGATTCAGGAGACGGTAAAACTCGTAGCTGATCGAATTCCGGTTTTGGTGGGGATCACGGATTGTGCCTTTGAGGAAAGTCTGAACTTGGCTAAAATCGCAACGGAATCCGGCGCTGCTGCGGTAGTTGCGACTACTCCATTTTATATGAATATTGGACAGAAGGAAATGCTGAATTATTTTGAAAAACTCGCTGATTCGGTAGATTTACCACTTTTTCTATACAACATGCCCGGTAATACCCACAAGCATATTGATCCTGCAACCGCTGCAAAACTAGCAAATCATCCAACTATTGTAGGCCTCAAAGACAGTTCCGGGAATCTTGAAACTTTCCAAGCCTACCGAAATGCATTAAAGGAATTCCCAAGCTTTTCATTACTCATAGGCCCCGAAGAAATCTTAGCCAATACGCTGGAAATGGGTGGAAATGGAGGAGTTAACGGTGGTGCCAATCTATTCCCAAAATTGTATGTTGAACTATTCGAAGCATTTGAAACTAGAGAAAAAGAAAAGGTCGCTGAACTTCAAAATATGATCTGCTACCTCAGTCAACAGCTCTACCAAAATGAGAATTATTCCTCTAGCTATCTAAAAGGACTAAAAGCCGCGATGAGCTTTGAAGGACTTTGTCAGGGAAATTTGGCTTTGCCGCTTTATGGGTATTCGGAAACTGAGAAAGAACTGCTAATTGAACGATATAAATTGGTGAAGGGGAGATTGGGAGAATTAGAAAACGAGAGATTGGAGAGTAAAGAATGAGAGAATGGAAATGAGAGATTGGGAGATTGGGTTTACTTTATTACTTAACATTCATCATTCGATGTTCTGAATTTTAAACTAAAAATATTGGAAAATTATTTAAAAAAGACATCCTTCTTAAAACCACTTTTGAGGGTCTCAGGGATCTCGCAAATCCAAGATCGCAAATCTTAAATTCACCTAATGTCCTTAAAAACCCTTGACCTTCTCGTTTTTGGAATTTACCTAGCTGCGGTAATCGTTTTTGGAGTTTCTTTTTCATTTCGAAAGCGTACAGCCAAAGACTTTACTACCGGTGGCGGTCGTCTTCCTTCCTGGGCAATCGGGATGTCGATCTTTGCGACTTTCGTGAGCAGCATCAGCTTTTTGGCTTTACCCGGAAATGCCTTTGGAAGCAATTGGAATAGCTTTGTCTTCAGTCTTTCAATTCCCGTGGCAGCTTGGATTGCAGTCAAATTCTTTGTTCCGCTATATCGTCGACTCAACTCAGAATCGGCCTTTTTCTACCTTGAGGAGCGATTTGGAACTTGGGCGAGAATCTATGCCTCAGTATTCTATCTACTTACCCAACTAGCCCGGATGGGTGCTATTCTATATTTATTGGCGCTTCCGATGCAGATACTTTTTGGTTGGAGTATTCCGATAATTATCACTTTTACGGGCTTGAGTGTGATCGTCTACTCCATGTTTGGTGGGATCGAAGCTGTGGTTTGGACAGATGCGGTTCAGGGAATTGTGCTGATCACCGGGGCTTTAGCTTGTCTGGGAGTAATATTTTGGACGATTCCTGGCGGAGTTTCAGCAGGCTTGCAATTGGCATGGGAATCGGATAAGTTCAGCTTAGGGAGCTTTGATTTGGATTTTACAACTTCTACCTTTTGGATGATTCTGGTCTATGGACTATTTATCAATTTGCAGAATTTCGGAGTGGATCAAAGCTATGTGCAACGGTACATCTCTGCCAAAACAGCCCAAGATGCCGTCAACTCTACTTGGCTGGGTAGTTTGCTTTATGTGCCGGTTTCATTTCTGTTTTTCTTGATCGGGACATCACTTTGGGCATTTTATCAGACTCAGCCCGAACTTCTCCCAGCCGAAATAACCGGAAAAGCAGATCAAGTATTCCCCTATTTTATCGTGAATCAATTGCCGGCCGGATTGACAGGATTGCTGATTGCCGGGATTTTCGCGGCAGGGATGAGTACGATTTCGACGAGTATCAACAGTTCAGCTACGGTTTTTCTCGCAGATCATTTCAAAAAATACATTCATCCCAATCCTTCAGAAATTCTTTCCCTGCGTGTTTTGAGATTATCTTCTCTGCTGATGGGAGCCTTAAGCATCTTGGTTGGTTTTGCTTTCAACGGTGTAGAATCGGCACTGGAGACCTGGTGGGCGCTGGCCTCCATCTTTAGCGGTGGAGTTCTTGGGTTATTTTTATTGGGCTTTATCCTGCGGAAAACTACTAGTCGCCAAGCTGGCTTCGCAGTTTTGGGAGGAGTTTTGGTGATTGGCTGGATGAGTTTATCGACTTTTTTAGTTGCAAATGGATTTCCTGAAAGTCTATCAAATCCACTTCACACCAATATGACCATCGTGATGGGCACGCTGACGATTTTTGTGATTGGATTTGTGTTGAGTTCATTCCAAAAGCTCAATTCGAAATAGCTTTTCTAAACTTCAACATTCGATGTTCAGCATTCATCATTCATCATTCGATATCCAACTCTTCGGGTCTCTACTGCTATTGCAGATGCAATCTCGAAGCTGGATCCGAAGATTTGTAATCTTCAAACTCAAAAGTCTATAGTAAATAGTCCAGCTTCAGGAGAAGCAGGACAACATTTCCATGGTGGTTATTTAGCCCAACTTGAAAATCGAATTAGACAATATTATGTAATACAACTAGTTACGCTAATTGTTTTTACAATTGGGTCACAACTTTTGACTTCCTCACATAGGGA
>Ga0222647_1000682_pt1 | contig 13224 bp, 7 predicted proteins | sample AntAcemetagen333_FD_179864 | JGI IMG/M metagenome (GOLD analysis project Ga0222647, IMG submission 179864) | Saline water microbial communities from Ace Lake, Antarctica - #333 | ecosystem: Environmental > Aquatic > Non-marine Saline and Alkaline > Saline | place: Antarctica: Ace Lake | collected...
ACATGTGGACCGTATTAAAAAACTGGTTACAGAGCAAAAAGTAGGTGGCGTTATCTTTTTTCAGGGCGGCCCTATGCGTCAGGCACTACTCACAAACGAGATACAGGAACTAGCAAAAACGAAGCTGCTCGTTGCTATGGACGCAGAATGGGGACTGAGCATGCGTATAGACAGTACCTACAGTTTTCCGTGGAATATGACGCTAGGCGCAACACCAGGAACATCGAGCACTTACGAGGTAGGTGAGCGCATAGGTAAACATAGCAAGCGTATGGGCGTGCACATTAATTTTGCACCGGTGGTAGACATTAACACAAATCCTAAAAACCCTATTATCGGTAACAGAAGTTTTGGTGAGGATAAATTTAATGTAACCCAAAAAGCATACGCATATATGAACGGGTTGCAAAGCACAGGCGTTATGGCATGCGCGAAACATTTTCCTGGACACGGTGATACTGATCAGGACAGTCACAAAATCCTTCCTACTGTAGGTTTCAGTGCACAACGCATAGACGAGGTAGAGTTATATCCCTACAAAGCTCTTTTTGAAAAAGGAATGGCTAGTGTTATGGTTGCGCATTTAAACATACCGAGCCTAGACGCTAGAGTCGGATACCCTAGCAGTTTAAGTGAAAAAGTGGTTACGGGGATGCTTAAAGACAAATTAGGTTTTAACGGACTCATTTTTACGGATGCCTTAAATATGAAAGGGGTTTCTAATTTCAGCAAGCCAGGAGATGTCGACTTGCAAGCATTTAAAGCGGGTAACGATGTGCTCTTGTTTACAGAAGATGCTGCAAAAGCCATAGCCGCGATAGATGCGGCCGTAAAAAAAGGTGAAGTGTCGCAAGAACGGCTTGCGCACTCTGTTAAAAAGGTGCTCATGGCAAAGTACATAGCAGGGCTGCAACACTACCAGCCTATCGATACCAAAAATCTGATACGAGATCTCAACACAGAAAAAGATACAAACGTTTACGAAGGTGCAATTGCAAAGGCGGTAACCTTGCTCAATAATAAAGGCAGTATTATCCCACTACAAAACTTAGAAAAACGCCGCATTGCCTATATATCCTTAGGCGACGATTCTGGCGATGTGTTTTACAAAGAACTCAATAAATATACTAAAGTGGATAGGCTGGTTGCTGACAAGCTAGATGTACTTACAGGCATGCTTAAACCGTACAATACGGTTGTTATCGGTTTTCATAAAAATAACGCAAACCCATGGAAAGGTTATAAAGCCACCCAAGCCGAACTTATCTGGATGAATGAACTCGCACGTACTTATGAAGTGATACTAGACGTCTTTGCGATGCCTTATATGTTGGAGCAGTTTCCTGCTACCGCAAATTTTGAAGGACTCATAATGTCCTACCAAAATAGTAGTGTCAGCCAGCAGATGAGCGCTCAACTTATTTTTGGTGCGAGAGATATGGTTGGTAAACTACCAGTAAGTGCAGGAATTTATAAGGCCGGCGACGGGATACGATTTAACGGTATTAAGCGCCTTTCTTATGGCGCAAGCCCTAGTAGCGTAGGGTTAGATCCAAACATGATTGCAAAAATAGATTCCGTTGCAAATAAAACTGTAGAAGATATGGGAGCTCCCGGTATGCAAATACTGGTTGCCAGACGCGGTAAAGTAATTATGAATAAGAATTATGGCTATCATACCTATGAAAATGAGCAAAAAGTTGTAGATAATGATTTGTACGATATCGCTTCCATGACTAAGATATTAGGAACCTTGCCACTCATAATGAAACTACAAGAAGAAGGAGCGATATCTATAGACGACGAGCTAGAAGTATTATTGCCAGAGTTTAAAGACTCCAATAAAGCACACATTACCATTAAGCAAATGCTGTCGCACGTCGCAAGACTACAGCCATGGATTCCGTTTTACAAATCGACCTTAGATTCTATAACAGCTAAACCGTCTGGAGATTATTATAACAACTACGCATCTACCAGTTTCTCTATTCCTGTTGCAGACCACATGTACACGAGTAACATAATGGCAGATAGTATTATCTCACTCATTAAAAACAGTGATTTACTAACGCGCGGCGGTTATAAATACAGCGACTTACCTTTTTATATTCTTAAGGAATATCTTGAACGTAAATCAGGTAAGGACCTCAACCAGCTTACTCAAGAGCAGTTTTATGGTCCTATGGGAATGAATTATATGGGATACCAGCCATTAACACGTTATGGCAAAGAACAAATAGTGCCGACAGAGAATGATAACAGCTTCCGTAACCAGTTGGTGCACGGTTATGTTCACGATCAGGGCGCAGCAATGCAAGGCGGTATAGGCGGTCACGCAGGCCTTTTCTCGAACGCAAATGATGTGGCAAAAATGATGCAAATGTATATGCAGGGTGGCTACTACGGAGGCGTGCAGTACCTCAAGCAAGAAACCATAAATATATTTAATCATTGTTATTACTGCGGTGATGGCGTGCGCCGCGGTGTAGGTTTTGATAAACCCCAATTAGGTACCGTTGGGCCTACTTGTGGTTGTGTAGGCATGACTAGCTTTGGACACAGTGGTTTTACGGGAACCTATACCTGGGCAGATCCTGAAACGGAAATTATTTACGTGTTTCTTTCTAACCGCATACACCCCAGTGCAGAGAATAGGTATTTAATCACCAATGATATACGCACAAAAATTCAACAAATAATTTATGATGCGATCATAGATATAAAAATTGCAATATGAAAATAGCAATCGTTTGCTATCCTACTTTTGGTGGTAGTGGAGTCGTGGCAACCATGTTGGGAACAGCACTTGCAGGACGTGGTCACGAGGTACACTTTGTAACCTATAAACAACCAGTGCGACTGGACTTATTGTCTAGAAACATCTTTTTTCATGAAGTAGATGTAGAGGAATATCCGTTGTTCCATTACCAGCCTTACGACCTTGCACTTTCTAGCAAGCTCGTAAATGTGGTACTAGAGCATAATATAGAATTGCTACATGTACATTATGCCATACCGCACGCATATGCTGGCTACATGGCACAGCAAATGCTTAAAGAATACGGCATACGTTTGCCCATGGTCACCACCTTGCATGGCACGGACATTACCCTAGTAGGTAATCACCCAGTTTATAAACCTGCAGTTACTTTTAGTATCAATAATAGTGATATTGTTACATCGGTTTCCCAAAGTCTTAAAGATGATACCATGGAGCTTTTTCAAGTGCATAAAGACATAAAAGTAGTGTCTAATTTTATAGACATGTCTATTTATGGTACCGCGTTTGAAGATTGCGACCGCTCGTTTATGGCATTTCCACAAGAACGAATCATCACCCACGTAAGTAATATGCGACCTGTAAAACGCCTGCTGGATGTTGTGAAAATTTTTGAAATAGTGATTAAGACTATTCCAGCAGTGCTTATTATGGTGGGCGACGGTCCAGAACGTTCCGAAGCGGAATATTATGCGATTGAAAAGGGCTTCAATTCCTCTATAAAATGGCTGGGGAACAGTACGGAAATAGACCGCGTGCTTTGTTTTTCTGACTTATTTTTATTACCGTCAGAAAAAGAGAGTTTTGGACTTGCAGCATTAGAGGCCATGGCAAATCGCACACCAGTTGTTTCGACAAAAACCGGTGGTTTGCCTGAGGTTAATGACCACGGCATTACCGGTTTTACAAGTGAAGTTGGCGATGTGACAGCGATGGCGGCTCATGCAATTCACATACTCGAGGATGATGACCGCCTGGCTGTTTTTAAAGAGCATGCTTTCGCGAAAGCGAAACAATTTGATATACATAAAATTATACCACAGTATGAGAAATTATATAATACCTTGTTGTACAATGGCCCTGTTATTAGTAACAGTAACGAGCTGTAAATCTAAAATGGAGGGAACACCCGAGCAAAACTTTGGGAAACAAAGTTACTACACTGCGTTGTCTGACGGGCCAAAAAGCAATATAGAAAATAAGGGAGTGCGCTTAATTACTAACGACAGGGAACTGCAGGAAGTGTACGTAAAAATAAATAGCACCAGGAAACCTATTATTGAGATTCCAGAAGTAAATTGGAATAACCAAACAGTAATCGCTGCTTTTGCTGGGAGAAAATCTACTGCGGGTTATAGTTTAGAAATTTATCAAGTGCGGGAACGCGAAAAAGAACGTATTTACCAGTTTGCCGAAATACCATCCAGCAGCGCCGCCGATGTTGTAAGCACGGTGATTACAACGCCCTATATGATTGTACTCGTAAATAATGACGGTAAAAAAATAACGGCCTCTTTTTAAAGAAGCCGTTAGTGTTTATTACAAGTAATTGTTTAGAATCTGTAGCGTATAGATAGCGCGTAGTTAGATTCAATACCACTCAAAAAGTCTCCGAAATATAATTCAGGTCTAATGTCAAATGATAATTGCAATGGGATGTTAAAATTATATTCTATGCCTATCTGGCCAGCTGCATAAAGAAATGTTTCTGAAGAGTTTTCTATCGCATTCAACCTTCTGAAATTATTATCAATACTTATAACAGCAAGCCCACCACCGGCGCCTGCATACCATTGAAATCCATTTTCTATTTCCCAGACCCATTGATAAATTCCCGTGGTCTTAAATCCATCAAATGTATCGTCAGATAAAATACCTAGATCTACCTCAAGTCTATTATTATCGCTTAAAGCGCGCTGGTAAGAAATCTCAGATCCGAAACCGTTACCACTACCTAGTCTTAACCCTATCGCATTGTCGCTGATGTCTTGACCATTAGATACTAGTGTGCCTGCAAGTGTTATTACAGCTGTTAAAAGTGCTTTTTTCATAATGAAGTTGTTTATTACAACGTAAAAGTATATTAATATAGTTTCAACAAAACTTAATATACTGTTAACTTGTTAATGTAAAAAAACGATAGCATATTACCCCTCAAGTTCAAAATCACCACCGATACGACCACCGCGCTCGTTACGTTTCTTTTGATTAAAGCGGTAGGTAAAGGTTAAGTTAACTTGTCTTTCTCGCCACTGAAAATCGCTGGTAGATCTAAACTGATCTTCTATAAAAACGGTTCCTTGTCTACGACGACTGTTAAATAAATCACTCACATTCATACTGAGAGTGGCATTATCACCGAAAAAATCTTTGCTCGCCGCAATATTTACGCTGGGAATTCCTTCACTGGTTCCTTGGGCGTTTGCACTAGCACCATTATAATTTGCGTTTACCTGAAAATCTATATTTGTGGGAAGTGAGAACTTTTGATTCAAGCGCGCGTTATAGGTTGTGTTCACAAAGTCAAAGCTACGTTCGGCAAAATTCCCGTCTGTTGTTACTCTAAACAAGTTAAGGTCTGCGTTTATAGTCCACCATTTAAAAGGCCGGTAAGTGAGAGTTAGTTCATAACCTAATCTGTCTTGTGTAGACAAATTTACAGGAAACCTGCGTATTATCGGGTCGCCGTTATCTGTAATTTGGCCAGTGTCCTCTTGTATGAACTCCCAGTTTTCTTCAGAACGGTTTGCATAAATAGACGTGCTTAGCGTTACTTTTTGCCATCTTTTTAAATATCCAAAATCTAATGCATTTGCAAAAATAGGGTTGAGGTCTACATTTCCTTGAAAAACATTAGACTCACTAGATCTACTCGGGAACGGGTTCAATAAACGACCACGTGGTCTGCTTACACGACGGTTGTAACCTAAAGTAAGGTTAGAGGTTTCATCTATTTCATAACCTAAATTCACAGTGGGAAAGAGGTTGTTAAACTGTTTTTTTTTGCGGTCATTTGTAGTGGCTTGTTCTATATTTATAAGAGTAGATTCGTACCGCAGACCACCTAGAAGTGAAAACTTCTTAATTTTCTGACCGTATTGTGCATATACCGCATTTATGAATTCTTCGTAAACAAAAGTATTGTTGAGACCAGCGTCAGGGACTAGCGGCCCCGGAAAAGTTAGCTGCTCTTCTAAAAAGAAATCATTTATAATGTCTCTATAATTACCTCTGTAGCCCGCTTCCCAGTTTATATTTTCTCCTACAGGCAGTTCATAATCTATTTGGAGGAGCACGTTACGTTCATTTTCATTTTGTCTTACGAGCTCCCTGTCATTAAGCTCGTTTGCTACCGTATCAGTTTCTAAAATACGACTGCTATTAGTCTCTTCGTTAACAGAGTACTGCAGGCTGGCTAGCAGTTTTTGACCTTTATCATCTAAGTCATTTTTGAAATCAATCGTGTATTGTACGGATGTTTCGTCTTCGGATTCAGCCTCTGTTCTGCGTGTTGCTTCATTCAGGTTTCGGTTGGGGTCAAACCTGTTGATGATATTGGTGTTAAGGTCGTCATCGTTTCCTAAACGGTAAACGATATTACCTATAATACTGGAGGATTTATTTATGTAATACTCTGCACCAAAACTGGTAAAAATATTATTTCCCTTGCGACCAAATTCTCTAGATTCGTCTACAAATCTATTTAAAGCGTTACTGCCGAAAAATTCGGTGATAGACGAAGCATTCCCCGGGTTTTCTCTATAATTAACACCTGTATTTGTAAAAAAGTTAAATTTCTTCGAGCGATAATTTGCATTAAGCGATGTGCCTAGATTTGCGGGTACACCTGCGTCTACTTGTAACGAGCCGTTAAAGCCTACTAGTTTTTGCTTGCGCAAAATAATATTTAAAATCCCTGCGGTTCCTTCAGCATCATAGCGCGCACTCGGCGACGTTATAACTTCTATTTTTTCAATAGCTTCAGCAGGAATTTGTCTAAGTGCGTCAGCTCCATTAAAACCTACAAGTGCACTTGGGCGACCGTCTATAAGTATACGCACATTATCATTTCCCCTAAGAGCAACATTACCCTCTACGTCTACACTTACTGATGGGACATTGTTGAGTACATCACTAGCAGTTCCACCGCGAACGGTTAAATCTTTGCCTACGTTGTATATTTTCTTGTCCAGTCTTATGTCTACGGTTGTTTTTTCGGCGATTACTAACGCTGTATCCAGTAATGCAATATCTATAGCAAGAGATATCGAGCCAAAATCGGTGTCTTTAGAAAGCACCTGATTTGTTTTTTCTACGGTTTTAAATGTTATATACTCAAAACGTACTTTATAAGTTCCCGGAGTGATAGTGATGGCATAATTGCCGTCCAAGTCTGTGACACCGCCTTGTACAGACACGTCTTTATCATCGCTTATAAACGAAACGGTTGCAAATTCTAAGGGTGCTTTTGACGTTTTGTCTAGAAGGGTTCCTGTAATTGTTATTTTAGATTGTGCATTGGCGTTTAAAGAAAAAAGAAAATTTAGAGCAAGTAAAAATTTAATCATGACGGTATGTTATACTCTTGTGAGACCACAAACGTATCTAATGGTTTAACTGTAATTTACTAAAGTTAAGTTAAACTATAACTCGTTAGACGGAGCTTCCTGACCGCTGGCCATAAGAAAGGCCTTTAGAAAACTGTCGATATCACCATTTAAGACAGCATCCGTATTTCCTGTTTCATGTGCTGTGCGAACATCTTTGATAAGTTTGTAGGGGTGTAAGACATAATTGCGTATTTGAGAACCCCATTCTATTTTCATCTTTCCTGCCTCTATTTCATCTCGCGCTGCATTTTGTTTTTGCAGTTCGATTTCGTAGAGTTGCGATTTAAGCATTTGCATTGCTTTTTCACGATTGTCCAGTTGAGAACGCGTCTCCGAATTATGAATAATGATACCCGATGGGTGGTGCGTTAAAATAGCTTTAGTCTCCACCTTGTTTACGTTTTGCCCGCCAGCGCCGCTAGAACGCGCAAAATCCCAAGAAATATGGGCTGGGTTGATCTCTATTTCTATGCTATCGTCTGTTAATGGATAGACATAAACACTGGCAAAACTTGTATGCCTTTTTGCATTGCTGTCAAACGGAGATATGCGCACTAAACGGTGCACACCGTTTTCACTCTTTAACCAGCCATAAGTGTAATCACCTTCTAGTTCTAAGGTGACGGTTTTAACTCCTGTGACATCACCAGCCTGGTAGTTAAGTTCTTTTACTTTAAAGCCGTTTTTATCGGCCCACATCATATACATGCGCATTAACATTGCAGCCCAGTCACAAGACTCGGTACCGCCCGCTCCCGCTGTAATTTGTAGAACCGCACTTAAGTCGTCGCCCTCGTTTGAAAGCATGTTTTTAAACTCCAATTTTTCTATCAGCGCACGAAGCTCCACATGTTTTGCGTCTACCTCTTCGTCAGTCGCATCACCGTCTTTGAAAAATTCACATAAAATCTCTAGTTCTTCCATCCAGTTTACAGCTTTCGCATAATCCTCAGTCCACTGCTTTTTATTGCGCAGTTCCTTCATAAGAAGTTGTGCTGCTTTTGCGTCGTCCCAAAAATTTGGAGAGAAGGTTTGCTCCTCTAAGTTCGCGATTTCAACAAGCTTATGCTCTATTTGCAAATATTCTTTAAGATTTGCAAGTAGGGATTTAATTTTAGAAAGTTGATCTGTGGTGACCATAGGTTTTTTTAGGTGTTGCAAAAATAAACTTTTAAAGACAATAATTTTACCTCGTTTAAGAGTTGTCGTATGCTATTAACGCTTTATTTTTATGTGCGCTAAAAACCCCGCAATTACCAACCCCAATACAAATGATAACATATTGCAGATGATAGATTTAAGAAGTGACACCGTTACAAAGCCCAGTAAAGGCATGCTGGATGCTATGTTTAATGCGCAAGTAGGTGACGACGTTTATAAAGAAGACCCTACTGTAAATGCTCTGGAAGAGCGCGTCGCAGCAATGTTTAATATGGATGAGGCGCTATTTTTTCCTACTGGCACTATGGCTAATCAGGCAGCAATTAAATTACATACACAACCAGGGGAACAACTCATTGCAGACAAGTACGCCCATGTTTATAATTATGAAGGCGGTGGCGTATCTTTCAATAGCGGTGTCAGTTGCAAGCTCATAGATGGTAAACGCGGTATGGTAACAGCCGCTCAGGTGGTTGCATCCATAAACCCACCAGATTTTTACCACAGTCCGCTTACCAGTTTAGTTTGTCTAGAAAATACCACAAATAAAGGTGGCGGTGCTTGCTACAGCTTGGAAACCATGCAAGAGATAGGTACAGTAGCAAGAGAAAACAATCTAGGTATGCATCTAGACGGTGCTCGATTATGGAACGCCCTTGTTGCTACAGGTCAGGATTCTAAAAGTTATGGCGCTATTTTTGACACGGTATCTGTTTGTTTTTCTAAAGGAATGGGTACACCAATGGGTACGGTACTTGTAGGTAAATCACATCTCATGAAAAATGCAATACGGGTGCGTAAACTCTTAGGCGGCGGCACGCGACAAATAGGTTTTATGGCTGCTGCTGCTACCTATGCATTAGATAATAACATCGAGCGGCTTGCACAAGATCATAAAAACGCTCGGGAACTAGGTTTATGGTTAAGTGGGCGCGATGTAGTAAAAAAAGTAGAACCTATAGAGACCAATATCGTCATTTTTGAAGTAAACGATCAACAGGCCGCTATGAAGCATTTCGAGCAACACAGCGTTATAATAAGCAATATGGGGCAAGGAAAATTAAGGCTGGTGACCCACTTGGATTATACCAGCGTACACCATGATCGCATGGCTGAGATTATTGAATCCCTCTGAATTTAATAGGAATGCTGCCGCAAGGTTTTGATCAATGACTGAATAAACTTATCCGTTAGTGAAAAAATAGTTAAACATGCAATCAAATGAGTGTTTTATTCATATTTTAGAACAGAGGCATTTCGATTACATTGAAAATTGCTTGCTTATCGATTGCTGCGACGGATTGTCCGAATTTGTGTGCTGCTTTCGCGAAAGCCCAATTAACAGCGAGCAACACCCCGTATTTTAATTGTTTTTCACAGAGGAGGGCGTGAAGTTGGTTTTATTTGAACATGGCCATTTCCAATGTGTTAGCCATGCCTTTCATTGCAACTGCGTCGAGCTACGAGTAACATACGTGTTTCGCATTGACTAAAGCATTATAAATTACAAGCAACGAGTCTGCAATCTCTAGGTTTTTAATTTTACGACTAGCAGTAACGGTAACTTTTGAAAGACCGTCTATAGATTACTAGTCGATAAGGGTTGTATGCACTCGCAATTTCGACGTTGTACCGTAATGCTAAGTATATTGCAGTTTTCTTGCAATATATTAAACTATACGGTGCTTTTTTATTGTTTACAACACAAAAATAAACCAGTGCTTAATCGCATTTTAAACACCACTGTTTTATATCTTGCAGTACTTTTTTAAAAAAATAATGAGTCAGAAAATAGTACCACAGCAACCGCAAGCAAAACAAATAAACCACGTACACGACAAACATGGTCATAAAAGAGTAGACCCTTATCAGTGGATGGTGGAGCGAGATACAGCAGAGGTGATATCCTACTTAGAAGAAGAAAACGCTTACTACGATTCTTGTACAGCACACACTGACCTGTTAAAAGATGCGCTTTTTGAAGAAATAAAAGGACGTATTAAGGAAGACGACGAGTCTGTTCCTACCCTTATTAATGGGTACTGGTACTATACTAAAATGAAAAAAGGCGACTCATACCCTTATTACTACAGGCGAGAAGATAAAAACGCTGCTATGGAAGAATTGCTCTTTAATGTAAATGATATGGCTATGGGCTACGACTTTTACAATCTTAGCGGTATGAATGTCTCCCAAGACAACAACTTGGTCGCCTACGGTGTGGACACCACAGGTCGCAGGCAGTACACTATTTACATAAAAAACTTAGATACAAACCAGGTTTTTAATCAAACGATAGCATTAACTACAGGTGGATCTGTCTGGGCAAACGATAACAAAACCTTATTTTTTACCCGAAAGGATGAAAAAACGCTACGTGCAAATAAAATCTTTAAATACGTGCTAGGCGGGGATGCTGAGCAAAGTGAGCTGATTTATGAGGAGCACGACGAGATATTTAACTGTCATGTTTACAAAACCATGTCAGATCAGTTTATTATGATTCAGTCGTCCAGTACCTTAAACGACGAATTACGTTTTGTAAACGCAAATACGGTAGATGTGCCTTTTACTATATTGCAAGAACGCACGCAAGAGCTCGAGTATAATGTATCGCATTACCAAGACTATTTTTACATACTTACAAACAAAGACGGCGCTACTAATTTTAAGGTTATGCGCACCTTAGTAACCGCACCTCAAGCTGCAAACTGGGAAGATGTCATACCACACAATCCTGCATCGCTTATAGAAGGTCTGGATATATTTGAAAAATACATGGTCATTACGGATCGCTTTAACGGTCTTAATAGAATACATATAAAATCGTGGGACGACACGGTAGATTATTTTTTACCATTCGATAACGAGACCTACACTGCGCACACTGGCGGCAATTACCAGTTTGACACGGTAAAATTGCGGTATCAATACCAGTCGCTCACTATGCCAGCATCTGTTATTGAGTTTAATATGGACGACCGCAGCAGCAAGATTTTAAAAACACAAGAAGTCACGGACTCTAATTTTAACTCAGCAAACTATACGTCAGAAAGATTGTGGGCAACTGCAAGTGATGGTGTAAAGATTCCCATGAGCGTTGTTTACCGAACAGATTGTAAAAGAGATGGTGGTAACCCGTTATTACAATACGGTTATGGAAGTTATGGGCATACGGTAGATCCATACTTTTCTGTTGCGAGGTTAAGTCTGCTCGATAGAGGATTCATTTTTGTTATTGCACATATACGAGGTGGTGAGTATTTAGGTAGAAGCTGGTATGAAACGGGTAAAATGTTTGAAAAAAGGAATTCGTTTACAGATTTTATAGCCGTAAGTGAGTTTTTAATTGCACAGCGGTACACCACAGCTAATCAGTTGTATGCAGCAGGAGGCTCAGCTGGTGGTTTGCTTATGGGTGCTGTTATGAACATGGCGCCGCACTTATACAAGGGTATTATGGCCGCCGTGCCATTTGTGGATGTAGTTACAACCATGCTAGACGATAGTATACCTCTCACTACAGGTGAATACGATGAATGGGGAAACCCCAACCACAAAGAGAGTTACGACTATATGCTGAGCTATTCGCCTTATGACCAGGTAACAGCGCAGTCGTATCCTAGTGTGCTTGTAACAACGGGTTATCACGACTCGCAAGTGCAGTACTGGGAACCTGCCAAATGGGTTGCTCGGTTGAGAGCACTCAGAATAGACAGTAATATGCTGCTTTTTAAAACAGACATGAAAAGCGGTCACAGCGGTGCTTCTGGGCGATATGACAGTCTCAAAGAGGTAGCAATAGAATACGCTTTCTTACTCGATATGGAAGGGATTCTCGAATAGTATTATTTTTATTAACTTTGTATCGTTTTTGGACGCAAAAGTACCCGAAGATTAAAAACCTTATATGAGCGAAAACATAAAGGCATACGATAACGTACTCCAGTTAATAGGTGAGACACCATTAATTAAGTTATCTAAAAAAGTTGCCGATTTCCCCGGAAATTACTATGCCAAAGTCGAGTCATTTAATCCAGGACATTCTTCTAAAGATAGAATTGCTCTTTTCATTATAGAGGCTGCTGAACGCAGTGGTTTATTAAAGCCCGGAGACACTATTATAGAAACGACATCTGGCAACACTGGTTTTAGTATCGCAATGGTTAGCCGAATTAAAGGATACGAATGTGTGCTGGCGGTAAGTTCTAAATCCAGTGCAGACAAAATAGACATGCTAAAGTCCATGGGTGCAAAGGTTTACGTTTGCCCAGCAAATGTAGACACAGATGACCCTCGCAGTTATTACCAGGTAGCAAAACGCCTGCATGAAGAAATAAAGGACAGCATTTACATAAACCAGTATTTTAATGACCTGAATATAGAGGCACATTACCACAGCACGGGACCGGAGATATGGAACCAAACCGCTGGTGAAATTACGCATCTGGTTGCTTGCAGTGGCACAGGTGGAACCATATCTGGCGTAGCACGTTTTCTTAAAGAACAAAACCCCAATATACAAATATTGGGCGTAGACGCATACGGTAGCGTGTTGCAAAAATACCATGAAACTAAGGAATTTCACACTGCCGAAATATACCCGTACCGCATAGAAGGGTTAGGCAAAAACCTAATACCGACCGCAACAGATTTCGACGCTATAGACTCTTT
>Ga0222647_1000684_pt1 | contig 13189 bp, 13 predicted proteins | sample AntAcemetagen333_FD_179864 | JGI IMG/M metagenome (GOLD analysis project Ga0222647, IMG submission 179864) | Saline water microbial communities from Ace Lake, Antarctica - #333 | ecosystem: Environmental > Aquatic > Non-marine Saline and Alkaline > Saline | place: Antarctica: Ace Lake...
TTGAATATGATGATAATGGAAATTATGTGGGAATTCAAATTGGCATATATTTTAAAGGAGAAGAATTTTATGGAGCAGGAGATTATCCTTTATCGCATAGTGAAGACATCATTATCGAAGATGCGATTTTGACAGATTGTTCTGACCCTTTTCCAGCAGAAGAATATGGTTGTGGAGAAGATGATGCTAATTAATTTTTTTTTAAACTTGAAATAATAATAAAAATGAAAAAGATATTTTTTGGAATAATACTATTGGTCTTTTTGTCATGTAATAAGGATATTAAAGATCCTACCGCTCAGATTAATGCTTTTGGTTTTACGAATATACAAGAGGCACGAGAGAACTTAGGAATTTATGCAGGCATTTTTGAAAACACTCATGGTTCTGTATATATCCGAAGTAGACAATATGATGGTGATGTTTCTACGGCAAATATATTCGGGAGGTATTTTGATGACGATGGAAACAGGATAAATGGCGGAGATTATATTTTTGACGATATTAGGTTGGTTTTTGATAGTGAAAAAAGAGAATACTTTCCGGAAGAGGGTAAGTTGACAGGGCAAGAAGCAGTAGATAGAATTTCCAACTTTTTTGGTAAAGAAAATGATTTTGAGTTGATAAAAGATGGCGTTTCTGTTTTTAAAGGTAAGCAGTATGTACCTGAAAAAATTATGGTAGCGTTATCCAGTTCAGAAATTTATCCAAGAACAAATTTGACGGCTGTTAATCGCAATGACTTATCTATTACTTGGAATGCTGATGCTAATAATGAAAATGGTGTAGTTGTTTATTTATCATGGGGTGGTTCTGTAGTTAGTGTTCACCCAAATGATCAAAATTATTCAGAACGAATTGATAGAGCTGTAAAGCTCGATGATACTGGGCATGGCATTATTCCCGCAAATTTATTTGAGGGATTACCTCCTACTGCATATGCTACTTTATTTATTATGCGTGGTAACGTAAATATTGTGACTCACAAAAATAAGTCATTTAGATTTTATAGTATTTCGGAACAATCCAAAGGAATTGTATTAAACGATTAAATAAAGACAACCTCAACTGTCATATTTTTTGATAGTTGAGGTTTCAATAGTTAGTGTATGAAACCTTTTATTCTTAAAAGCATTCTTAGTGTTGTTTTATTGTCTTGTGCCTTTTCTTATGCAATTTTTCTAAATTTTACAATTTTTATTGCCTTAGGATTGCTACTATATTTGAATCAAAACTATCAACATGGCTTAAAAATCACTTATTTGGCTTTATTATTTGCCAATTTCATTAGCTTATTTTGGATAACGCCTGTTACTTCGCATACACAATACGGCTTATTGGTGTTGATTTTATCATCATTGCAGTTTATCCCGTATGTTACTGCAAAAGTTATTAAAAACTATTTAACTCATTCAAAGTTATTTGGTAATATTCAAAAAGATAGAATAGAAGCTATAATAGTTTCAGCTGAGTTTCAACAAAAATGGAAAGTACAGATTGATACCGTTGATTCCTGTAAAGATTGCCAATATAGATTCTGTTGTATCCATAATAGTGATATAGATATTACTAACAGTATGATAAGGAAAAAAGATAAGTGTATATTCAATCCTAAAATCAATAAATGGTACTAATTTTTTAAATAAAATAAATTATGAAATATTTTATTCAACTTTTTATGATGTTTTTTTTGTTTGTACATTGTAATGGAAATACTAAGGATTTTCAACCCCATAAAACCAAAGGGGTTTGGGAAAGTAGTGATTTTACGTTAACTATAACTGATGATAGTTTAACTTTGACTATGCCTCATATTAATCTTGATATTTTTAATGGTAAAATAGAAAATAGAGTACAAAAAGATTCTGTTACTTTTTTAGAAGTAGAAGAGTTTAGTTTTGAAATTCATTTGTTAACAGATAATGCCATTTTATTGATTTTTAATAAATCTAAAAAAGGAATAGAAACTCATATTGATGAGTATCTGATTATGTGTCGAGAAGATTACACATATAAATATGATAATCAGGAATTAGAAACTCATATTTTACCAAATAATTTTCAAGGTACTGTTTTTGTGAATTACGGAAAAGGCGAAGAATGTATGGAAAAAAAACGTACACTTAATATCTCCAAAGAAGGATTATGTAAAGTGTCCTGTAAAGAAATTGTTACAATCAACTGTTTACAACAAATATGTTTTATAGATAAAAATGGAAAAAAAATTCATATCATTGATAACACAGTTTTTCAAAAAGCAGATTATTCTAAAGAAGAATTAGAAAGACGTTATATCAATATATTAGGATTTAACCAAAACAGTCGAGAGATGATAAATGAACGATTCAATGAAGTTATTAAAGGTAATGTCTTCATGTACGAAGTTATTACATTAGACAAATTATTAAAGAAAAACAAATAAGTGGGCAGTTTTAAGTTATCAGTTATTTGTTCACAATAACTTAAAAATCAAATCATTATACCTTTTTCAAACACCCAATACTTAGTATTATGATAATATTTATACCAAATTAGCGTTTGTAAAAATTGTGAGTTTCGGCATACTTGTACCGATTGTCGTGCATACATAGAAAATCCCGAAGATATTTTGAGCAAACCGTTGAAGTGCCTGTCCCGAAACCTCGGTGGTGGTTATAATCCTTATACTTGTGAGTGGGAAGAATGGAGTACAAATCCGTTGAAGGAAAAGGCAATGGTAAAGTATGGTTTTGAAAATACAAATTATAAATCATAGATATTTCCAAATGAATGAAACAGCAAAATATCCGATAATGACCGACATTGACCGTTTTTGACCGAAAATGCCCTGTTTTGTCCCTTGTGAGATTCTAAAAACTGTTTTAGATTTGCATTGTACAAAAACAACGTACATTTTGAAATTTCAAAACTCAGGAAATACCATTTTTTCCTATCTTTTTTCACCTGCGCAAACCCGAAAAAAGTAAAATATAATGGTCGCTGATTTCCCGAGCTGTTTTGGGGATTTATTTAATTTTAACTATAAAATCTTATTACAATGGAAAAATTAAGTTTAGAGAAGTTTAAGAAGTTTGAAATGACTGAAAATTCTGCATTTAAGGTGAAAGGTGGTGATAATGACCCTTCTGGTCCTGGGGTTAATTGGACTGTACTGGGAGATGTAGCAGCAGGGGATTCTTACGATAGTGATACTGTACATGACGAAAGAGGGTCTCAAAGAAGTTGGGTTTCTACCGATATGTCTGTTAAAGATATTTGTTAATTATTAAGCATTTTAGGGTGCATCAAATATCAATGTACCCTATTGTTTTATATTTTTTAATAAAAAAATGAAAATACAATATATATATACTATTATTGGATTCTTTTTTCTATGCTTAAAATTTGAATCTTCATTGAAGGAAAATCAATACGAAAATTATATTTCGTACCATGAGAAAATTCGTCAAGCACTTGTTTCATTGAAAGATTCTTTAAACCATAATAAAGCTGTTGATGAGTTTAATGAGGCATTTGAAATGGTAGAAAAACCTTGGGGAATAGATGTTTTTGATGCCTTACAAGCAGCTATACAAGCAAATAGAAAAACTGAAATGTTTACGTATAGTCGTATTCTCGTGACAAAAAGTTGTGACAGCTTGTTTTTTGAACAAGAACGACTCAAAGCCTTAAAAACATATCCAAATGAATGGCAATCGTTAATGGAGTTTATCAAAAAAGTACATCAAAACCCTTCCGAATACTGGAATATTGAACTTAGAGAAAGAATAATTACAATTAGAAAAAAAGATCCGGAACTTGGAAAAAATCCAATATATAATAATGATTCGATAAAAGATAAATACGGTGCTTGGATATTATCGCCGGAATATTATGAAAATGTTCGGCTTCCTTTTATAAAGATTATCAAAGAGCATGGTTTACAAAGCGAATTAACTTTAGGACTGACGATTCAAGATGATACATTATTAACTTGTGGTACGTGTAGCGAAATTATCATTTTACATCTTTACCAAAGTGCTTATAATATCTTTTCTGCGGATGAATTAGAGAACTTTGAAAAAAAAGGCTTACTATCACCTGCTTTTGTTTCTCAATTAAAATCCTTTCAAATGGGGAATAGACTTTCATACCCTCATATTTGCGAAATGATAGAGCTTAATGCTCCGGAAGATTCTATATTACATCATACAAGAATGCTTTACATTAAAAAACGCTACAAGAAACAATGATATTAAAATATCACTAAGATTGGAGTGCGAATTGAAATAATTGATATTATTATGATACTAATATTCTCAGACACAAGAGATAAATCTACTAATGATGTAATCCGTTGGTTATTACACTACAATCATCCTTTTAAGCGAATCAACGGTCGTGATAAATTAGTTGATTTTAATCTAAGCCTAAATAATAATGAAATTCAATTAGAACTTTTTTTTGAATTAGAAACAGGAGATAAAGAGGTCATTTGTTTTTCTGATATAGATACCGTTTGGTATCGAAGAGGAACTTTGAATTTTGAGGTGGATTTGGATTATGACAACCTTGAACTCAAAAAAGCGATACTCAAGAATTTGAATTGGGATTGGACAACGATAAAGGAGTTTATCTTTTTTGCTTTAAAATCAAAGCGTTCTTTAGGCTATTATTATGACGAAGCCAATAATAATAAATTGATTAATCTGATGATTGCCCAACAATGTGAACTTCAAATACCAAATTCTTTGGTTTCTACTCAAAAAATGGCGATTCAACAAATTGTACGAAATGGAAGTATTACAAAATGTTTAAAATACGGTGTCAAGGCAGTTACGGAAAACGAACGTATTGAAGGTTCTTTAACAAAAAAGGTAACGACATCACAAGTTGAATTTTATGATAATTCTGTTGCCCCTTCATTTTTACAGGAAATGGTTGATAAAGTTGTTGAACTTAGAGTATTTTTCTTTAATGATAAACTTTTTCCAATGGCAATTTTTTCACAGCAAGATGGACAAACATCTGTGGATTTTAGGAATTATAACCGTGAAAGACCGAACCGAAATATTATTTATAAATTGCCTAAAGAGATTGAAGAAAAAATAAAACGATTTACAAAAAAAGCAAATTTAGATACAGGTTCTATTGATATAATCCTAACTCCTGAAAACGAGTATGTTTTTTTAGAAGTCAATCCTGTTGGTCAGTTTGGGTGGGTTTCTTATTACTGTCATTATAACTTAGAAAAAGAAGTTGCAAAATATTTAATGAATAACTATGAAGCTAACTAAAAAAGATATTGAACCAACTCTTTTAAAAAAATTACCTGTTTATTATCATACACTCAAAAAAATTGAAACAGAAGGATTAGATACATTTCTTGATAATCAAAAAATAAATTTCATTTCTATCAACCAAATGAATGAACCAATGTACTTTCCATCATTATACCGTAAACCAATTTCTAAAATATGAAAAAAGTAATGTTATTTGATTGTTGTTATCCTATAAAAGGTGCTAATCGTTCATTGATTTTGGATACACAGCGGTTAGAATTTGAGTTCATTCCCAATAGTTTATATGAAATATTGGAAAATCATAATGGAAAATCGATTCAAGAAATAAAAGACATTTACAATAATGAACATGATGAAACTATTGATGAATACTTAGCTTTTTTAGATGATAAAGAATTTATTTTCTATACGAATGACGAAACAAATTTTCCAAAAAGTACACTTTCCTTTGATGTACCATCTTTTATTGATAATTCACTTATTGATTTTGGAAACTATCTATCAATTCCTTTATTAAGGAATATCTTGAAACAACTAACTAATTTAGGTTGCCGAGTCATACAAATTCGTTCATGGAATATAGAAAGAGAACTATCACAATTGACTTCCTTTTTAGATACTTTGAAAGGTTTTAACTTGGATTCCATTGAAATAATTTGGAACCTAATGGAGAAAATATCAGAAGAGGAACTTAAAACATTTATTTCAAAATATCCAATAGTTACAAGAGCATCTTTTTTTAATAATTCTCAAAGTTTTGACTTTGAAATAAAATATACAAGTAGTCAAAGAAGTATTGTGAATGTTTCAGAAAGAATAGTTGATTCAGAAAAACATTGTGGTATAATTTCTCCTCATTATTTTACAATGCACCCAGCAACCTTCACCGAATCTCAACACCACAACACCTGCCTAAACCGAAAAATATCCATCGACCAAAACGGCAATATCAAAAACTGTCCAAGTATGGTAGAAAGCTACGGAAATATAAAGGATACCACTTTACAAGAAGCCTTAAATCATTCCGATTTTAAAAAATATTGGAATATTACAAAAGATAAAATTAGCATTTGCAAAGATTGTGAGTTTCGTCATATATGTACCGATTGTCGTGCATACATAGAAAATCCCGAAGATATTTTGAGTAAACCGTTGAAGTGCCTGTCCCGAAACCTCGGCGGTGGTTATAATCCTTACACTTGTGAATGGGAAGATTGGAGTACAAATCCGTTGAAGGAAAAAGTGAAAAATCATTACGGTATGACTACGATGTAAAGGATTTCTTTAAAGTGAAGACCGTCATTCTGATTCATCTTGGAATGACGGTCTTTTTATATGTTTATTAGAGTATTTTCAAAAAAATCTATTACTTTGGCAACTTATTCGCTTAAAGATTAGACTTTAGATGTTAAATTTTAGACATCTAATATCTAAAATCTAATGTCTAAAATCTAAACACAAAAAACTTTGAGTTTTCCAATATACCAACAATTTGACCAAATGGACTGCGGTCCGACGTGTTTGCGCATGATTGCGAAACATTACGGACGGGTTTATTCTTTGCAATATTTGCGGGAACATTCCTACATTGAATAAAAGGAAGTTAAGCAATATTTATAAAATGTCATTTTTTTGTCAATTCTATCATTTTTCTTTGGGAATCGTTTTTTTTTTTTTCGTAAATTTACGCTATCAAAATAAAACGTTTATCTTGACAGGAAATACCACCTTTTCCTATCTTTTTTCACCTGCGCAAACCCGAAAAAAGTAAAATATAGTGGTCGCTGATTTCCCGAGCGGTTTTTTTTGGGATTTATTTATTTTTTGTAACTTTTTAAATTTTATTGAAATGGAAAAATTAAGTTTAGAGAAGTTTGACGCTTCTAAGATGAGTAAAAACCAAATGTTTCAAACTAAAGGTGGTGGAAGACCGTCTTCATTCGAAAGTTCTACCGAATGTTGTATTTATGATGATATAATTCATGAGGGAGGAATATGGGAAATTACGGGTAAGCGTCCATGCCAATAGTCGTAAAACTCACCGTGGATAGCATATTATCAGCAATGTATTTTTTTTAAATGAAAATGAGATATTTTGTAGCTATTCAGAGAAATGGGATATCAGAGTTAAGAATCTTATCTAATAATACAATTAACTACGGATAATCTGATTATCCGTAGTATTTAATAAAAATGAAAATAAAAATGAAATATTTATTATATCTATCCGCTATAATTTTTGTAATAGTTAGTTTACAATCCAATACCAGAATTTTAAGACAATCAACAGATGATTATGTTGATTATCACTTAATTGCAAATCAAGCTATTTTAGCTGGACTAATGAGTAACTATGAAGATGTAATAAGAAATTTTGAAAATGCTACTACCTATGCCCCATTGTATTATGATGATACTCGGAATGATGACTATAGTCTGGGTAGGTGTTATGCTAAATTAGGTGATAAAAAACAAGCATTCAAGCATTTAAAAAATGCATTACTAAAAGGATACGGATTTGAACAATTAAAGAACGATACTTTATTGATTGATTTTCGTAGTAGCAAGGAATGGAAAATACTTGAAAAAAATCAAGAAATATACAAAGAGTATTTTAAAAAAAGCATTGATATTTCAATGTATAATTATGTTATTAAATTATTTGAAGCAGACCAAGAGTATCGAGAAATATTCCCTCAAACACCCGATGTAATTAGTCAATGGAAAAAGGCAGATTCTTTAAATTTAATAGCCTTAAAAAAAATTTTAATCACTTATGAGGGGCGTTTTCCGTTGTACAAAGATATAGGCACTTCTAAAATTTTAACTATTTTCATGCATATGCCCCGAGATTTCCGAGAGCCTTATTTAGAAGTTTTAAAACAAGAACTCTTGAAAGGAAATTTAGCTCCAACAACTTATACAATGATTGTTGACAACTTTCATTGGCATAATCCTGAAATGGATACAACTATTTATGGTTCAGCAATATGGAGAAACCCAGAAACAAGTCGATTCGAAGTGAAATATAAACTTAAAGACTTTCCAATGTTAAATGAAATGCGTAAATCAGTTGGGATGTTTACGGTCGAAGAACAACAAAAATATATTGATTATTTATTTAAGAATTATGAACAATGATACTTCTAAACGCAAACCCGATAATCCCTGTCATCGAAGTTTTTGATTGGTTGAAATATTACGACAATGAAGTTGCCTTATTGAATAAGGTGCAATATATAAAATTAGAAAAGAATGAGGTGATTTGTAATGATATTTTACTTTCAAAAGTGAGTGCATTTTGGTATTATCAAGGTAGTTTAAAGTTGGAAATAACAACTAAAAATGAAGCGGAGAAAAGGGCTATTCAATTTTTCGATAATGCAATCGAAAATGAATGGAAAAGTGTAAGAAACTTCATCTACAAATATTTAGCAAAGCATACCAAAACATTGAGTAACTTTTTTAAAGTTAGCGAAGTGAATAAATTTGAAATGCTTACGGTTGCTTCATTTTGCGGATTAAAAATACCGTTTTCATCAATTATAAGTTCCAAAAAAGAATTAAAAAAACAAGTTGAAAAGTTAGGAAAAGTTATCACGAAACCAGTTTATGAAGTTATCGAAAAACAAGAAAAGCAGCAATCGTATTATTCAGATTCTGCGGTATTATTAACGACTGAAATGATTGATAACTTAAATGAAAATTTTGTTCCTACGTTGGTTCAAGAGTATATTGAAAAATTGTACGAATTGAGAATTACGTTTATAAATGGTGAAATTTTCTCAACAGCATTATTTACACAAAATGATAATCAGACAGTAATTAATCAAAAGCATTACAATTATGCGAAAAAAACTCGTGCAGTTCCGTATCAATTACCAAAACAGATAGAAGCTAAAATCTATCAATTTTTCAAAGTAATTAATACTAATTTTGGTTGTGTTGATATGATTGTCACGCCAAAACAAGAATATGTTTTTATTGAAATTAATCTAAACGGACAATTCGGCTATTATTCTGATGTTGCGAATTATTATGTTGAAAAATCTATTGCCAATTATTTATCAAATATGAACCATGAAAACAATTGAGAAATCTACTGTTGGCATACTTCCGCCAATATTTCAAACGATTAAAACACGTAAAAAAAAATCTAATAAAAAAAGAGAAAAAGTAAAAGTTCAATTCTATAACGATAACCTAATCGAAACTTCAACGCATTACAAACCTCTCTCAAAAATCATCAAGTACTAATGACACAAACACAACCGTTTCAACTTTTTGCCAATTGTTTCCCCGTAAAAGGAGCATCACGAAGTACGATTTGTGATGTACAGCGCCATGATTTTCAGTTTATTCCGAATAGTTTATATGATATTTTGATAGCATACGAAAGCAAAACTATTGAGGAAATCAAAGCGATTTTTGATAATCAGTATGATGAAATCATTGAGGAATATTTTGAAATGTTGAACGAAAAGGAATTTATCTTTTTTACAAATACGCCTGAATTGTTTCCAAAAATGTCCATGCAATGGGACGAACCTGTACACATCACGAATGCGATTATTGATATAAATGAAAAATCAAAAATCGACTTTTTAAACGTCTTTCAACAGTTTGAAAAATTAGGCTGTAAATACATTCAAATACGGGTTTTTACACCAAAAATGTTTGATTTTATTCAAAATATCATTCAACAAGCAGAAGATTTACGAGTAATTTCGGTGGAGTTTATTTTGCCTTTTCCACAAAATTTTGATTTTGAAAAATGGAAAAAATTAGTCTTTGACTTTCCACGAATTTCAAATATTATATTTCATCAAGCAAAAGAAAATAAAACCTTATTTGAATCGCCGACAGGAATGGGAAATATTGTAAAAACGATGAATAATATTAGTTCTGAAACACATTGTGGACAAATTTCGCATCATTATTTTTCGTTACATCTAAAAACCTTCACCGAATCCCAACACCATAACACTTGCCTCAACCGCAAAATCTCCATCGACCAAAACGGCAACATCAAAAACTGTCCGTCAATGACAGAAAGCTATGGAAATATAAAAGACACAAGCCTACAAGAAGCACTAAATCACCCCGATTTTAAAAAATATTGGAATATTACCAAAGACCAAATCAATATTTGCAAAGATTGCGAGTTTCGGCATATTTGTACCGATTGCCGTGCGTATTTAGAAAATCCTGATGACATATATTCAAAACCACTCAAATGTGGCTACAATCCTTACACTTGCGAATGGGAAGATTGGAGTACAAATCCGTTGAAAGAAAAAGCGATGAAGCATTATGGCATGACTACGATGTAAAGGATAAATAAAAAAGGGTCATTCCGACTTATATTGGAATGACCCTTTTTCTGTATTCATTAAAGTATATTTTTCCCGAAAAATTCTTTACTTTGGCAGCTTATTCGCTTAAAAAATTAGACTTTAGATTTTAGACGTCTAACGTCTAACGTCTAATATCTAAATACTAATATCTAAAGTCTAAATACTAAAATCTAAACACAAAAAACTTTGAGTTTTCCAATATACCAACAATTTGATCAAATGGACTGCGGCCCGACGTGTCTTCGTATGATAGCGAAACATTACGGGCGGGTTTATTCGCTGCAATATCTTCGGGAACATTCCTACATTGATAGGGAGGGCGTTTCGTTGCTGGGCATCAGCGATGCGGCGGAACATATCGGAATGCACACGTTGGCGGTGAAGTTGCCGTTTAAGCAGTTTATTGCGGAAGCGCCTTTGCCTTGTGTGGCACATTGGCGACAACGACATTTTGTGGTGGTTTATAAGACGACTAAAAAGTACGTTTATGTGGCTGACCCTGCTGCTGGAAAGATAAAAATGACACACCAGGAGTTTTTGAATGGTTGGGCGAGTAGTGTGAATGAGGGCGAACCCGAAGGGCTTTTGTTATTAATAGAACCTACGCCTGACTTTTTCGCACAAGATGGCGAGAAGATTGATAAAACGGGTTTTTCTTTTCTTTTTTCTTATTTATTTAAATACAAAAAGCTTTTATTTCAATTAATTCTTGGCTTGGTGGTTGGGAGTTTGTTACAGGTTATTTTACCGTTTTTGATGCAATCTATTGTTGATGTTGGTATTAATAATCAAGATATTGGTTTTATTTATTTGATTTTATTTGCTCAATTAGCCTTGTTTTTGGGGCAGATTTCGGTGAATATTGTTCGAGGTTGGATTTTGCTACATATCGGAGCAAGGATAAATATATCCTTGATTTCAGACTTTTTGATAAAGCTGATGAAGCTGCCAATTTCGTTTTTTGATACCAAAGTAATTGGCGATTTATTGCAACGAATCAATGATCATTATCGGATTGAACAGTTTTTGACTTCGGCGACGTTGAGTACGTTGTTTTCGATGGTTAATTTTGTGATTTTTGGAGTGGTTTTGTTATATTATAATCCTGTTATATTTTTAATTTTTATCGTTTCAAGTGTTTTGTATGCGGTTTGGATTGTTTTATTCTTAAAGAAAAGAAAGGAATTAGATTATAAGCGGTTTGATGAGTTAGCGGACAATCAATCGAAATTAATTCAGTTGATTCGAGGGATGCAGGAAATAAAATTGCACGCTTCCGAAAAGCAAAAACGTTGGGAATGGGAACGGATTCAAGCGAAATTATTTAAAATTAGTTTAAAAAATTTGGCACTCGAACAGTATCAACAAGCTGGCGGTTCGTTTATTAATGAGTTCAAAAATATCATGATTTCGTTTATCGCCGCAACGGCTGTTATCAATGGCGATATGACGCTTGGAGGCATGTTGGCGGTGCAGTATATTATTGGTCAATTGAATGGGCCGCTGAATCAAATGGTGAATTTTATCCGTGTGACGCAAGATGCAAAAATCAGTTTGGAGCGTTTGGGCGAAATTCATAATAAGGATAATGAAGAGCAGGACGAAGTCAGTCGAACGGATATTTTACCCGAAAAAGGCGATATTATTTTGGATAATTTGACTTTTCAATACGGTGGACCTCATTCACCAAAAGTGTTGAATCAGCTAAGTTTGAGTATTCCGAAAGGTAGGGTTACGGCGGTCGTCGGTGCGAGTGGCAGCGGTAAAACGACGTTATTAAAATTATTATTAAAATTCTACGATCCGACCGATGGCGAAATCCGTTTGGGCGATGCGAATTTGAATTATATTAAAAATCGGTTGTGGCGAAAAAGCTGCGGTGTAGTGATGCAAGATGGGTTTATATTTTCGGATACGATTGCTAAAAATATTGCGATTGGTGATGAAATTATTGATAAAACAAAATTATTAAAAGCGGTAAAAGTCGCTAACATTCAGGAGTTTGTGGAAAGTTTGCCGCTGAGTTATAATACTAAAATCGGTGGTGATGGTTTGGGTATGAGTGGCGGACAAATGCAGCGAATATTGATTGCGAGATCGGTGTATAAAGACCCTGATTATTTGTTTTTTGATGAGGCAACTTCGGCTTTAGATGCGAATAATGAAAAGAAAATTATGGGTCACTTGGAGCATTTTTTTGAAGGAAAAACGGTCGTCGTCGTGGCGCACCGATTGAGTACGGTCAAAAATGCCGACCAAATTATCGTCTTGGATAGGGGCAAATTGATTGAACAAGGGACGCACGAGGAATTGGCGAAACTGCGAGGGGCGTATTATGAGCTGGTGAAAAATCAGTTGGAACTGGGGAATTGACGAATCACGAATACCAAATCATGAAAAAAAAATGTTAGAAAATCCTGAAAAAATAGAATTGCGTAGTGAAGAGGTGCAGGAGATTTTGGGAACGCCTCCTTCTTGGCTGGTTCGGTGGGGAACAACGGTCGTTTTTTTCGTTGTGATTGGCATTGTTTGCGTCAGTTGGTTTGTAAA
>Ga0222647_1000687_pt1 | contig 13129 bp, 7 predicted proteins | sample AntAcemetagen333_FD_179864 | JGI IMG/M metagenome (GOLD analysis project Ga0222647, IMG submission 179864) | Saline water microbial communities from Ace Lake, Antarctica - #333 | ecosystem: Environmental > Aquatic > Non-marine Saline and Alkaline > Saline | place: Antarctica: Ace Lake | collected...
CGGATTGAAAAAGGGATTTTACGGATTTTTTGACAATTTAAATAAAACAAGTCCGTCAAATCTGTCCTAATCCGTCAAATCCGTGTTCCTTTTCCTTCGTCGATTCATATTTAAAAAAAAGGAACACGGATTTTACGGATTGAAAAAGGGATTTTACGGATTTTTTGACAATTTAAATAAAACAAGTCCGTCAAATCTGTCCTAATCCGTCAAATCCGTGTTCCTTTTCTCATATCAATCATCTAAATCAATATCCAAAATAAACCGTTGCATTGCTTCTGGTTCGCCTTGAATAATCTCTTGAAAATAATCCTCCTTTTCTTCTTCTGTTGTGATTTCCTTAATGACGTAATCAATTCCGATGCTCATAGATTCCAAACCTGCCGAAACAGGAGCGTTATAACTTGCCGTATCCAACAAGCTAAAATGATGTGTATCCACGGGGACTAAAACCGACCACGGCGTGTAGGCTTTGAGGATTGCTGTACTTTTTGTTGGCGAAGCGGTATCTTCAATTTCGTAATTCCCCATTGAAGATTGGCTATTTTGAAAGACTTGCACTAAGGACAATCGAGTCACAAAATTGACGTAAGGTAACTGCTCGATGAATGCCAAAATGCTGTCTTTATTAATCACGCCACCCAAATTAATGGGCGCAATTTCGTTCTCAATCCATGGATTGATATAATTTTTAATATCTTTATTTAACTGTTTAAATAAAGCACCTTCACTTCCTTTTTTATTAAAAATAACGTCACAACTCACTTTTACCAATTCGTACACCGGATTGATGACTTCGATATTCACAAAACTGGAAGCGATAGATTGAACAAACGCTTGAATTTCGTTGATTTTTCGATAATTTACCAACGGTTGATTGTACGTCATATTCCGTTCTTTCACCGGAATTACGACCACTTTTATATCGCCCTGTTTGATTAGTTTTGGATGTGAAATTGGGGTATAGCAACGGACTTGACGGATGAACGAAAAGTACTCTAAAATCAATCGTTCAATATCTGAAGTCGTGATACCTCGCCGTTTGTGTTGCAAACGGTCGCTGATTCGACTGTAAAATTGTCGTTTATTTTCCTTCGGATATCCGTCAAAAGAAGCGTAAGGTTGCGTAACTTCATTGATTGCAGAATGTGGCTCAATCGTATCTGAAATTCGACTTGCCGCAAGTGGCTCATGCAAATGTTCCAAATTGTTCTCGTTATATTGCCAAGTGACCATCGCCCCCTGAGCCTTTACGTCCAACGCTTTTGACAGAATCTCGACATCGCCCGTGACGGCAATTCGCAGCCAATAACAATTGCCCGAAAGGATAGAATTAGATTTTGTCATCTTGCTCGACAAATCCAATTGCACAATTCCCGACTTCGTAAAACCTAAAGTCGTATCCGCAAGGACTTCATTTTTATCAAAATCAATCCATTCATTTCGAGACAAATAACTCCATTTTACCTTCGGAGGACGAAATTCTTTATTCGTCAGATTGATATTATTTTCTATTAATTCAAAATAAAGCGAAAGCGGTTCTGGAGCGGAAACGTTGGAAACACCGACATACAAATAACCGTCTTCGTCATATTGCGGCATGATAAATTTGCTCAACGCCACCCCTTTTGAGAAAGTCGTCATTTTTCCGAAAGGATGAATGTGATAAATTTCCTCGGGCGTATTTCGACGTGCCGACCTCGAACTGCCTGCACTCAAACTCACATTACTTTCCGCTTCGTAGCTCATCGTTAATTCATTAATAACGGGGATAAAAGGCGGATTCGGAATTTCTTTATTTTTCTTTTCGTTGCCACCAAACAAGTTTCTGGGCGATACGCTCGCATTCTCGGTGACGATATTAGTGAATACCCTTGGATAAATATCGTGTCCGAAACCAAAATCGGGCGAAGCCAAGGTCATTTTAAAATAACCGCTGCGTTTATTTTGGTCAAAGTCATCAGTGTTGTTTAAATAAAAATTTGGTTGAATATTCAAATCTTCCAAATTTAAATTACTGATTTTTAATGATTTACGTAAAAATTTCTTCTTATTACTTTTATTGGGTTCGGTATTGAACAAGCCAAATTCGATTGGCGTCGCACCTTCCTTTGGATGAAATTCGCTGTTTGATAAAGCGGTTAATTCGGCACGAAAAACATCATTATTAATTGGCAATCTATAATTTTGATAATACTCTTCAAATCCACCTTTTAATTTTGGTAAATTTTGCCATTTTATTTTAATGCCTAAATTTGTTATATTTTTTTTGAAAATTTCTGTTTTTCCAATAATTAAACTGGAATCTTGCACAGGCGTTGAGCCGAACGGTTGAAACGGTTTACTTGCATCTAATCGTCCCAAATCGCTGAATAATTCAAAGTTTTTTAGGTTATTGACTTTTACTTTAATATTAATATTCGCCAACACCAAATCTCGCATAAACGAATAGGTGGCTTTACCCGGTTTTAAAGTGAATTTTGCCATTGCCCAGTGTGTTTGCAGCTGTTCCTGATGCAATGCCTCATTATAAGCTACTACTGAATCCTCGGACGGAATCAATTGAAACGCAATCGAAATTTCTGTTCCTTGTGTTCCATTTGGCAGAAAAACCTCATATTTGTCAACATCAATCCAACCATTTTCGCCTGTGATTTTGATATGAAAACTATCGCTAAACGACTTTTGAAAAATATCGCTTTCAGAAGTTTTATTTTGTTTTTCTCTTTCTTTTTGCACTAAATTTGCTAACAATTTTCGATGCGTTTCCATCGAATCTTCCTCGAATTTCAGCGTTATCGTCACATTTCGTTCGCCCTCTTCCAAAAACAAAATCGGTGAAGTCACCGCAAAACCAATATCGGCGGTTTCCATATTTTTGGTGTCGTCCATTTTTTCAAATTGGTCTTCGCCAAAAGTCGCCCAAACTGGCAATTTATCGCCATCAAAACTACCGCCTTTTCCATCTTTAGAATTAGCAACTGGAGCAGCATAAATATTCGCAATCAATCGGTAATCACTACCACCGAAAAATAGATTTTTACTAATAAAAATCGTTTTTAATTCCTCTACTTTCGCTCTCGTAATCGTCGTATCCTTATCCAAAATATAGACGACCGCTTCGTTTTCATCATTTGTGCCACCATCGAACAGCGTACCAGCAGGTAGTTCATATTGTTTTGAATTCGGCGCCAAATCAAAATAAATGTGTGCCTTGTCGGGCGTTCCATCTTTCAATTTATCCTTTAGAATATTAAAATAATAATAATCTAAATGTCGTCCTGAAATGCTATTTAAGTTCGCTTGTTGAATTTCAAAAAGGCGTAAAAAAGCGATATATAAACTCGTATTTGGAAAGTGCGTATCGTCTTCCGTCAAGGATTTTTCGAGATAATTTGGAATTCGATGAAGGATGTGAATAATCGCTTTATAAAACGAATTATACACCAATTCGATTTTTTTGAAAACAGAAGAGAGCTTTTCTATTTTATTGTCTCCGTTCAATTCCGTAGGCTCGACTTTTTCCAAATCTCCCCATACTTTTGAAATGCCTAAATCGGTGATTATTTGACTTTTACGGAAAATTCTATCTTCTCGCAAACCTAATTGATAACCATGTAACTGCTCAATATTTCTACTCAACGTCAGCTTGATAATATTGTATAAATCCAGTTCAATACCTTCTAATTTGTTCGTTTTGATAGCATTAATTGCTGTCGTTTGTACGTACCAATTATTCAATAATTGCTGCATGGATTGAATCAAAAGTATCAAGTTTCGAGTCGTCACCGCTTTTTCTTTAAGTGAATGAGCCGCCGAAAGTTCCTCTAAAATGCCATTATATTGTTGCTGAAATTGCAAATAATCGGTATGTGCTAAATCCGCCAAAAAGATGCTAATATCCTTTAACCAGAACGGCTGCCAATTACCATCAATCGTATTTTTTTCGTTATAAAAGTGCAGCAATTTACTATACTCTGCTGCAAAAGAAAGCAAATCACTCATGTTCCGCTCATCAATCAAGGCGTAGTTAGGCGATAAGCTATCCAAGGCTCTCGTGTATTGAGAAGTGCCAGTCTTATCCGTTACATATACCCTTTTTTGATTTTGGTTCATTTTTTATATTATTGGGTGTTTCTCTATTTAGTTTGCGTCAAACCAATTCGAATTCTCTCTCCCGAACACTCGGGAAGAGGTTATTAAAAAGCTGGAATCTGCGAGTTCCATACTCAATATTCAGCCGCGTAAAATTGGGTGGATTCAAAAAAATCACATATTCGTCACATTCGTTCCTTCTATCAAATAAAAAGGATAAACTACGTTTGTTCGTACATTTATTGTTCGGATTCGGTAGTGCAAAGTGACGTGTACCAATCCTTCGAGCGGCTTTTCGTAATTCACTTCGACCCGTTCCAAAGAGATTCGAGGCTCATAATTTAGCACCGCCTCTTCGACCAAAGAAATGATTTCTTGACGAGTTGTTTCGTCTAAAGCTTTGAATGTAATTTGATTCAAATTGCAGCCAAATTCAGGATTCATCACCCTTTCGCCAGGTGTTGTCGAAAGAATAATGTACAAACTTTGGGCAACATCCTCCTCATCGGAAACCATTTTCAGGGCATGAATACCCTTATCAAATATCGGTGGAAAACTCCAGCCCGTTCCTAAAAACGACTTAACTTCTTGACTCATAAACAGTTCTATTCTTAATCGTATTCGCAATCAATTCGCTGTATTATAAATCTTAATCAGGCGGCTTTTGTTATCATAGGTTGGGTTATTTTTTCGGAAGTATGGAAATGGATTTTTGGGAATTTCGTTCAATAATTCATACCCTCACTTCGGGTGAGGGTATGAATCTTCGAGAGGCGCAAAAATTTCTCCCGCAGATTTCGCTGATTCTGCAGTTTTTTTTGATTTAATACATCTTATAAAATTGTTCTCTCAACCGAAAAGTCAATTTCTTAATCCACTCCATATTAGGTGTTTCGGGTAAGTCGGAGGCTTCAAAAGCCGCTTCCATTTCTTTTTGTTTTTCTTTGGCTAAAGCCAATAAAATATCATATTCAAACACACCAGACTTGATGCGCAACAAAAAATCTCTATCGTGTCTTTTGACGTTAATTTGTTTTTCTTTTGCAATTTCAGTCGCCATGGCTAACAAGCGAAAAGTATGCATCATATTTTTACTATCGTAGTTTTTGCCACTACTTTTGGTATTTTCATAACGGTCTTCATTCCGCTTTTCGACCCAATCCCAATATTCTCGATAATCCTTGCAATACCTTGAATAACCGTCTTTGTTAAAATACAGCAAACCTTTTTGTAGCAAGTCTTTTGGAATTGAACTCAGTGCTACATCATTTGCATTTTCTTGTTTCATAATCCCCGAAAAATTCAAATTTTCGCTATGATATAAGCCATAAATATTTTTCATTTGCGGAATATTTACCAAACCACAATTTTCTTGTTGCCAATCGTTAATATCTAAATATTTCAGCAGCGGAATCGAGCCGTTATGATAATTTACAAAACAAAATGCTAATACATTTTTTCTTTCTTTATCAATAGGATTAACTATTTTCTTTTTTAAACCTTTTGCTTTTTTTATTTGCGACAAAGCAAATTTTCCAAACGTATTTTTGCATTGTTTTGATAAAATATCCTTGGCTTGAATTTGCCCCAAAAACGGATGTTTATACAATACAAATTCGTCGGGCGTATTCAATAATTCAAGAATATTCGGATTACTCAACGACAATAATTCCATAAATCGCCCCAATTCATAATAGACGGTATCGTTGGTCTTATCATTGATTTGAGGGATATAATTCAAGCCGTAAAAGTCAGATTTTGGTAACAAAAAAACGCCTTTAATATCCGTATCAGAAGTTGGTGTATTTAAGCCATAAGCTCTGCTACCACTTATACATTCTAATAAAATTAAATTCCGACTTTTAAGTTCTTCGATAGTCATTTTTAAAGTGTTTTGGTTTTAAGGGAAATAACCAACGACGATAATTTAAACAATAACCGCATACTATTTCACATTTTGACAAAAGGAATAGTTATTTATGATTTTGCAGTGCAAAACATTTTTTCTGGACAGTATTTACAGGACAAACAGGATATTTTTACGGCAAGCCATAAAACGTAGTAATACGTCAAATTTTTGCTCGCAAAAATATCCTGTTTATCCTGTAAATCCTGTCTAAAAATACATATTTCGATTTATCGAAATAAAATAATAACCTTGTCTTTATCAAAATGTATAGTAGTCTGCAATAACCGCATACTATTTCACATATTTTCGTAGTAAAATATTCAAGGTTTCTGTCGTTCCTTTTGAGCTGGGTAACAAATGTCTTTTTTCTTCTGATTCTTGAATACAATCTCGAATAAAAGCGAGTAAATCCGCTTCGCCATGATGGAAATAGGCTTCACTAATGGTACTTTTTAATCGTATCAATTCTTGAATTATACTCACCAAATCGTTATGCAGACCGATATTTGGATAAATTTTGGCAAACTCAATCGGTGGTATTTCTTCATATAGCAAAATCCATTTGCAAACCGCAGCCGACCGCAAAGCATAAAAGAATTTTTTTAATTTATAATCTTCAGTCGCTTCCAAATCCGCAATGAAATTTTTTGCCATGCTCAAATAATGATGAATCGTCGCAATCCTCGAATATTGAATTTGACTTGCTGCCAAAAAATCCGTAGCAAATGCTTCGTCCGCACGATAAATCATCGGTGATTGAATCCGCTCCAACAAAGCCGCATTCGATTTTCGTAGTAATCGCAACGACTTCCGAAGTTCCCAACCCGAAATATCAATATCGTTATTTTCAAACATCCGCTCAATGCTATCCGTCCGTTCATTAATCGACAAATACCAATCCTTTTGATGCACATAAATCATCCGTACATCATAATCGCTATCGGGCGAAGGAAAACCCCACGCTCTTGACCCGGTTTCGCAAGCAAAAAGGATTTTTATATTTTTTTCTATCTCTATTTTTATTAAATATTGATTTATTTTTTCGTTCATTTTTTTAGTACTAAGATAAACATATAATTAAAAAAATAATATGAAGTTCTTTTATTGAAAATAATCTAAATTCTATGTTTATTAATCGCTCAAGAAAGGAGAATTTATATTCTCGTCGCTCCTACCCAAAAATGTACGTAATTGCTGGTTTCGCTTCGGAGCGGTCAGAATATAAATCCCAACTTGATTCTTTACTGTGAATATCAATTAGCAATAAATTTTCCATTTTATTACAATATTAAATAAGTTTAACAATGATTCTTTTGGTCACGCTTTTAACGTTGAAGGGTTTCATCTGTTTAATATCTGTATCAAATAACTATATTCGACCTTGAATCGTCCGTCGAATTCTTGTATGATTTACCTTGTAAAACAAGACAAAAAGCTGTTTTCTACACCGTTTAAAAATAAAATTCGTCATTTCTACGCAAAAATCCAACTTCCTTAAGACTCATTTTTTATTTCCATAAACTTTTCTACCTTTGCATTATTAGTTGCAGATGCAACTTTTATTTCAAATCGAAAAAATGGATATAAAAGGTTTTAACCCACTTAAAGAAATCGGTTTTATAATTGCTCGCACGCATCGAACAATGCTGAATATTTTGCAGCAGCGTTTATCGGATAATGGTTTTGATATTACATCAGAACAAGCAATTGTGATTATGACGTTATATCAAAAAGATGGAATTGCGCAGCAAGAGATTGCAACTGCTGTTTTTAAAGATAAATCAAGCGTTAAACGCTTGATAGACAATATGGAACGCAAAAATTGGATTGTTAGAGTTCCAGATAAAAATGACCGAAGAAACAAGCTGATTTACCTAACACATGGTGGAAAAGCATTGCGGGAAAAAATATCGGAAGTTGCTATTTGTGTCTTAAGTGACGCACAAGAAGATATTGACATAGAAGAAATTAAAATTTGCAAAAAAGTGTTGGAACAAATTTTTAATAACTTACGCAAAAATAATGCAGTATAATATAGTTGCATTATCAACTACAAAATTTTTTAAAGGGGGTGACGTTTTAGGGTTTTAAGGTGAGAAATCGTTGTGGCGATTAAAACTTATACCTTCTTATACTTCGATACCTTTAGACCTTATTAAAAAAAAATAGATGAAGCCAATCATTAACTTTTATATTGAAAATACACCTGAAGGTAATTTACTGAAATGGGTTGGAAATGCTAAAAATCGGAGTTCGATTACGGTTGAGCGTTCGACTGATGAAATTAACTTTGAGGTAATCGAAGAGATTTTATTACAAAAAACGGATGGAGAAGGTTTTGAATTTTTGGATGCGGAAGCTCCAAAACAAAAGACGTTTTACCAATTAAAATATTACGAAGGGCCAGAAGTTGTAGCGGCTTCGCCAATTATTTATACGGGCGAAAAACGAGTATTTAACCGTAAAATATTTATCACTCGTGCGATTGTAGCGGTTGTTTTATTGGTGCTTGCATTTGTGATGGTAAAATCATTTTCTACGAAAGGAGTAGAACTTGAGCGTCCGCCGTTGACGCAGCGTTCACAATATGTGAATACAAAAGTAGTCGCCTACACGAATCATGAAACGATGACGGAAGCACTCGGACAGGTGATTGCGTCGCAGCCGATTGATATCATTTCGGAGGTTTCTGGGCGAATCGAAAAAGGAAATGTGACGTTGAAAAAGGCGATTTCATTTTCGCAAGGGGCGTTATTATTTAAAATTGACGATAGGGAAACGATTTTAAATTTAAAATCTCAACGGTCTGGTTTCCAAAATGTGGTGGCGTTGATTTTGCCAGATATGAAGTTGGATTTTCCAAATAGTTTCCAAAAATGGCAAGACTATTTTAATCGAATCGATATTAATAATAATTTGCCAATTCTGCCCGAATCGATTGACCAAAGAGAAAAAACTTTTCTCGCGAGTAAGAATATTTCTGGACAATTCTATAGCATCAAAAGTGCAGAAGAACGGTTGAATAAATACCGTGTTGCTGCGCCGTATTCTGGCATTATTCAAGATGTTTATACCGATGCGGGAAGCGTAGCGAATCTTGGTACTCGGGTATTGAGAATCCGTAAAGCGAATGATTTGGAGTTGGAGTTACCAGTTCGAAAAGAGGATATTCAGTGGGTGAAATCTGGGACGAAAGTGAAAATCTATTCAGAAGATAAACGCCAAACGTCAACTGGAACGGTCAACCGTATCGGAGCGGAAATCGACCCGACAACGCAATCGGTAAATGTTTACGTAAGCGTTAATTCTAATACGATTAAGTTGTATGAAGGGATGTATTTATACGCTGAAATTTCTGGAAATGCGATTGCGAAAGCGATGGAAATTGATAGAAAAGCGATTTTTGATAACAATAAAATTTATGTTGTCAAGGATAGTATGCTGATTGAAAAAACGGTGAATATTCATAAAATAAAAAATGCAACGGTTTTGTTTTCAGGTATAAATGAAGGTGAAAAAGTGGTATCAGAGGTGTTTTTGGGTGCGACTGAAGGAATGAAAGTCGTTCCTTTGAAATGACGGTGGACGGACGGTTTTACCTTGGCGATTTTCAGCATTTAGCATAAAAATAAAATTTGGAATTAGGTTTTAAAAGTGGGTTGGCGAATTGGCGAAAGCCAGAAAATCAACATCTAAAAACCAGTAACCGGAATTATGAAATCAATAATAGAAGGATTTGTAAAATATAAAATTTGGGCGAATTCAGTGATAATACTGGTCGGAATCATCGGTGTTATGTCATTGTTAAACCTGAAAAATACCAGTTTCCCAATTGAGGATTCTACCAATATTTCGGTGCAAATAACCTATCCAGGGGCTGCGCCAGAAGAGGTGGAGGAAGGTGTGATTTTAAAGATTGAGGAAGCACTAAAAGGTGTTGAAGGCGTAAAGGAGATTACCTCTACTTCTCGTGAAAACTTCGGTTCTGTGAATGTCGAAATCTTGAGTGATTATGGCATTGATGAGATGGTGACGGAGGTTAAAAATGGTGTGGATAGAATTTCTTCTTTTCCAGTCGGTGCAGAAAAGCCGATTGTATTTAAGGTGAAAACGACGGATTTAGTCGGGATTATTTTATTGCAAGGCAACGTGACTCGTCAAAAATTGAAGGTATATTCTAATCAAATTGAAGATGAATTATTGCAATCAGCGTTGATTTCGCAGGTCAATGTATTGAATATGCCTGATTTGGAAATTTCGGTAGAAGTTTCCGAAATGGTTTTGCGAAAGCATAATTTGACATTTGATGATGTGGCGAACGCGATTCGTAAAAATAATACGAATGTGGCGGCTGGTTCAATAAAATCAAGTGATGAAGAAGTGCTGATTCGGGCAGATGCGAAAAAGTACGAAGCGGTTGATTATGAGCAAATTATGTTGCGTTCAAAAGCCGATGGAAGTCGGTTGCGATTGGGCGATATCGCAACGATAAAGGAACAATTGGCAGACGTTCCAGATAAGACGATTTATAATGGAAATAATGCGGTTGCGATTCAAATTGCTAAGTTAAATCAAGAAGATTTGTTGGCAATTACGGATTATTTATACGATTATATTGATGATTTTAATGCTGTAAATGGTGAAGTTCAACTAATTTTTTCGCTCGATAATTCCAAAAATTTATTGGAACGGCGGGCTTTATTATTAGAAAATGGTGGTTTAGGATTGGCATTAGTCATGGTGGTTTTGGGTTTGTTTTTAAGTTTGAGGTTATCATTTTGGGTGGCGTTTGGTATTCCGTTTTCGTTTTTAGGAATGTTTTTTATTTTCGGAATGTTGGGCGGAACGATTAACCTAATTTCTTTATTCGGGATGATTTTGGTTATCGGGATTTTGGTCGATGACGGTATCGTTATCGCTGAAAACGTCTATGCACATTACGAAATGGGAAAATCGCCTGCACGAGCGACAATTGACGGTGCGTCCGAAATTTTGCCATCCGTTTTTGTGTCCGTTTTGACGACAATTATGATGTTTTTGGTCTTTTTTACGGTCGAAGGTCGGACGGGAACGATTATGCAAACGATAGCGATTGTTGTGATTTTGACGTTGGCGTTTTCATTGATAGAGGCGATGTTGGTTTTGCCGGCTCACTTAGCGGAAAAATCAGTATTGGAAACTGGGACGGAAAAACCCAAAAATTGGTTTGAGCGATTCGGTCAAAGTTTTAGAAATAAAACAGAAGGAGCGATTAATTTTGCCAGTGCCCGCATTTATGCACCGCTATTGAAAAGGGCGATTAATAACCGTTATGTGGTGGCGATTATTCCATTTTTATTTATGATTGTCGTAGGTTCGGCGATGGTTGGGCAGAAAATCAAATTCACTTTCTTTCCTGTGATTCCATTGGATTTTGTTCAAGTTTCGTTGGTCTTACCTGCGGGAACGCGGGAAAATATCACAGAAGAAAAGTTGGTTGATATTTCTACGAAAGTATTAAAAATCAATGGAATAATTGAAAAAGAAAAAGGCGTTAAAAATATCGTCAAAAGTATGCGTTTGGACATTGGGACGAGCGGATTATCGGTTGGCGGAAGAGGCGGAGGAGGTGAATCGGGTAGTCATACGGGAAGTATTTTTGTAGAATTAATAGAAGCAGAAAGTCGTGGTGACGTGACGGATGCGGACGTAATTAAGGCGATTGGGCAAGCGGTTGGTAATGTTCCCGAAGCGGAAAAATTTATCGTTGGCGGAAGTTCATTTTTTGGAAAAGCGGTGTCGATTAGTCTGCGAAGTACGAATTTGGAAGAAATCAAAGCCTTTAAAGAGGAATTATTAGCAGAGCTACGAACGTTCAAGAAATTGCGAGATATTACGGATAGTGATGTGGTCGGACAACGTGAAATTCAGATAAAATTAAAAGATAAAGCCTACGTTTTGGGCTTGACGCATGCTGAAATCGCTCGGCAAATTCGCCAAGGTTATTTTGGTGAAGAGGTACAGCGGATTCAGAAAGGTAAGGACGAGGTCAAAGTTTGGGTACGTTACACAGAGGAAGATAGAAAATCGGTTGGGCAACTGGAAGATATGCGAATAAAATTGCCAAACGGCAACGAATATCCGCTGGCGGATTTGGTAAATTATGCGCCTGACAGAAGCGTTATTAATATTAATCATCTGGACGGCGGACGAGAAATCCGTGTGGAGGGTGATATTGCGGACTTGAGCGTTTCTGTGCCAGAGGAATTAGGAAAAGTCGAAAAAAATGTTTTGCCGCCTTTGATGAAAAAATATCCTTCGGTGAGTTATACTTTTGAAGGGCAAGCGAAGCGAAGCGCCGATGTTCAAGACGCTTTAGGTCGTAATTTTCCGATTGCTCTTTTAATTACTTTGATATTAATTGCCTTAGTTTTTAAATCATTTTCACAAGCTTTATTAATCGTTCCGATGATGTTGGTTTCCGTATTCTGTGCGTTTTTGGGTCACGGAATTGAGGATTTTTTACAAGGTTCGACCTTCGTTCCCGTTTCGATTTTGAGTATGTTTGGCATTTTGGCATTATTGGGAGTTATTGTCAATGATGCGGTGATTTTCTTGGACAAATTCAATCGAAATATCAAAAGTGGTCAGAATATCAAAAAGGCGATTTACGAAGCTGGAATGGCTCGTTTTCGTCCGATTGTTTTGACTTCTTTGACAACGGTTATCGGCTTGTATCCAATCATTTTCGAGAAGAGTTTTCAAGCGGCATTCTTAAAGCCAATGGCGATTTCGGTTGCTTACGGTGTTTTGTTTGGAACAATTTTTATACTGCTGACTTTTCCAGCTATTGTATTGGTTGTGAATGATTTACGTCGAGGTTTTGCTTTTTTAATGAAAGGTTATTGGAAAACGCCAGAACAGGTTGAACCTTCGATGAGACAGTTGATGCGAGAGAAAAAAGAGAAAATTTAGTGCCACGTTGTTAAACCTGTGGGGTTTTTAAAACCCCACAGGTTTTGTTCGTTATTAACGAAAAAATATTAATAAAAAAATGAAAAATATACTATTGATAATAATAATGCTTTTCGGCTTTTCGCCAATGTTCGGACAGACGCAATTGAGTCTTTCGGATGCGATAAAAAT
>Ga0222647_1000688_pt1 | contig 13083 bp, 8 predicted proteins | sample AntAcemetagen333_FD_179864 | JGI IMG/M metagenome (GOLD analysis project Ga0222647, IMG submission 179864) | Saline water microbial communities from Ace Lake, Antarctica - #333 | ecosystem: Environmental > Aquatic > Non-marine Saline and Alkaline > Saline | place: Antarctica: Ace Lake | collected...
ACATGAATTTAGTTCTTTGGATAAGTTTTTAAAGCAATGGTCGGCATCAAAGAAAAAGGCGGTGATTATAGAAGCCTTGAAAGAACAAGGTGTTTTATTAGAACATTTACAGGAGGAAGTTGGTAAAGATTTGGATTATTTTGATTTAATTTGCCACATTGCTTTTGACCAACCGCCTTTGACTCGAAAAGAACGAGCGAATGAAGTCCGAAAACAAAACTATTTTGCGAAGTATAGCGAAACCGCTCAAAAAATTATCGAGGGTTTATTAACAAAATATGAAAACGAAGGCATTACGGCAATTGAAGATAATGCGGTTTTGAAAATCAAACCATTAAATAAAATCGGTTCGCCTGTCGAATTGGTTCGAGCATTTGGTAAGAAAAAGGATTTTGAAAAAGCATTGAAAGAATTGGAGAATTTAATCTATAAAGATATTGCATAAATTAATTTTCATATTACTGTACATTTCATCTCCCATGATTAAAATCATGGGAGATGAGAAAATATATCGTAGTATGATTAATTTCACTAAACTTAAATTCTTATGAAAAACACAATACTAATCTTGCTCTTATTTTGTTCGCTTCCATTATTAAGTCAAACGACAGCAATTACTTTAGATTCTTTTCAACATTACTATTATAGCAATGGACAATATATTTTATCCTACACAACTTATTATGAGTATAATGACAAGGCAGTATTGACAAAAGAATATTGGAAACTTGCTGGTAATACGACTGTATTTCCAATCAGAGATATGAAAATCTATACTTATAGCCGAAATCTAAATGATACAACGTATCAATTTAGAGCAGGAAATACAAGCGTATTACTAAGCGATTATACTGTGAATACATATAATAAAGATAGTCTGATTATCAAAAAACAGTTATTTCAAATCAATGCTGATACTGTCATATCTGTCCAAACGACAGAATGGGAATATGATGACGCAAAAAGAATAATTAAGGAAACAAATAATGATGCAAGTAGAGCTTATTGGATTTATAATCAAGATGATCTATTGATTAAATTTCAATCACAAACTAAGCTAAATGGTATTTGGAGTAATTTCAATCATACTAATTACACTTATAATAGTAAAAAGCTATTGACTCAATATCAAATTTTTTATCAAGATACGATACAGAGATACGATAACAAGTTTTATTATGACAATCAAGATAGAGAGATTTTATACATATCTCACAGAATGTCCAGTTGGAATGAGCTAAAATATAAAGATTCTACGGCTTATAATGCTCAAGGTCAGAAAGCGGGATATTATTATGCTCGATGGGAAAATGATACTTGGCAACATCCATATACTCGATACCTTTATACTTATGATAATAATGGCAATCAAACAGAAGAACTTGTAGAAGATTGGGAGCAAGCCGACAGTCAGTGGGTTTATTCTAATAAAGAAGTTGATTTATATAATAATGACAACCAAAAAACACATCATTACTGGCAAAGGTGGTGGAATAGAGATACGGAAGATTGGTATGGTGGTTTTGTGGAAACTTATTTCTATAATGAAGATGGCAACATTAGTGAAAAGTTTATCAATATGTGGGTGGATTCGCTAAACACTTTTACTCAAGATGCTGCCAAAACCATTTATTTTTATTCAGAAAAAGAAATCGCACTGGATTATTTGCCACCGATAGCAGAAAATTGTCCATTCGTTAATCCTTATCCGATAGCGACACCAATATATTGTGAGAATTGGGAAATCAATCAAATGTACGATTTACAAGTCTTTTCCATAGATGGCAGAATTGTTTATAATACCAAATTTTGCGGTCTTGAAGGTTTTCAAGTTAATAAGAATTTACCAAAAGCGTATTATATCTTTGTCATTCTTGACGCAGGTAAAATATTGCAAAAGCAGAAAATTTTATTTATTAATTAATTTTTTAATTGCCGACTAAAAATCAGCCTTAATTTTACTATGAACATTACATCAATTATAAAATCTATTCGGGACACGATGCGTAAAGATGCAGGAGTGGACGGAGATGCACAGCGAATTTCTCAAATGGTTTGGATGCTATTTTTGAAAATATTTGCCGATAAGGAAGAAGAGTGGGAGCTGACGATTGAAAGTTACGAAAGTCCGATAGCGGAAGCGTTTAAGTGGGATGCCTGGGCGGCAGATGATGAAGGCATGACTGGCGATGAACTGATGGAATTCATTGATATGAAACTTTTTCCTGCTTTGAAGGAGATTGATACCACGACTTCTGACCAAGCGAAAATCGTTAAAGCCGTGTTTGAGGACACGTATAATTATATGAAAAACGGAACGCTTTTCCGTCAAGTTATTAATGAAATCAATAAGATTGATTTTAACAGCAGTAAAGACAGTCATGTTTTTAATGATATTTACGAAACGATTTTAAAGGAATTGCAATCGGCTGGTTCTTCGGGAGAATATTATACACCGAGAGCCGTGACGCAATTTATCGTGGATATGGTCAATCCGCAATTGGGGGAAACGGTGCTTGACCCGGCTTGTGGCACAGGTGGATTTTTGACTTGTACGATTGACCATGTTCGCAAACAAGTGAACACACCTAAAGCGACACAAACGCTACAAAATTCCATTCAAGGTGTAGAGAAAAAACCGTTGCCACATTTGTTGTGTACGACAAATTTGATGTTACACGATTTTGATGTGCCAGGCGTGAGGCGTGGAAATATGCTCAACAGACCTTATGCGGATTGGGTCGGAAAAGACCGTGTCAATGTGGTCTTGTCTAATCCGCCTTTTGGTGGAACGGAAGAAGATGGAACGGAGAAAAACTTCCCTAAAAAGTTTCAAACCAAAGAAACGGCTGACCTCTTTTTGGCTTTGATTATCAAGATATTAAAAGCAGATGGACGGGCAGGTGTGGTTTTGCCTGACGGCAGTTTGTTTGGCGAAGGTGTGAAAACTCGCATCAAAGAGGAACTGATGGCAAAGTGTAATTTGCATACGATTGTCCGTTTGCCAAATGGCGTTTTTAGTCCTTACACGAATATAAAAACCAACTTGCTATTCTTTGATAAAGGCACGAAAACCAAAGATATTTGGTTTTATGAATTGCCTTATCCCGACGGTATTAAAAACTTCAATAAAACTCGTCCGATTAATATTAAGGATTTTGATGATTTGAAAAAATGGTGGACGAACCGAACGGAAAATGAATACGCTTGGAAAATTACTGCCGAAGATATTAAGGCAAAAGACTATAATTTGGACAGCAAAAATCCTCATGTTGCCGAAGAAAACTTATTGTCACCCGAGGAATTATTGGCAAAGTATCAAGCCATAAACAACCAAATTCAAACCTTACAAAAAAGTATCGCTCAAACATTAAGCGAAACTTTTTAGGGGAACGGTTATCAGACCTGACAGGTTTTTGCGATTAAACACGTTCAAGTAATTACAATCAGAATTTTTCAATTATTAATTTTCAAATAAACCAATGCTTTTACTTCAATATTTCGATGAGCTTACCTTACAACCTCAAAACGCCAAAAAACTAAAAGGGCTGATTTTGGAATTGGCAGTAAGAGGAAAACTCACCAAAAAATGGCGAATCGAAAACCCAAATATCGAATCTGCGACCGAATTGCTAAATCAAATCAAAGCCGAAAAAAAACGCTTGATTGCCGCTAAGGAAATTAGAAAAGAGAAACCTTTGCCAAAGATTGATACGAAAGAAATTCCTTTTGAATTGCCTGAAAATTGGGTTTGGTGTCGAGTAACTGATTTGACAAATGTTGGAACAGGTTCTACACCTGCAAAATCAAAACCTGAGTATTATGGTGGAAATATTCCTTGGTACACAAGTTCTGCTACGAATTATTTTTTCACTCAAAAAGCAGGGAAATTTATTACTCAAAAAGCACTACAAGAAACAAATTGTAAAATTTTTCCATCAGGTACTTTAATTGTAGCAATGTATGGACAAGGAAAAACAAGAGGGCAAATAAGTGAAATTGTTGAAGCAGGAGCAACAAATCAAGCAGTATCTGCTTTAGTTTTTTATGAATCTTCAAAATCTACTAAAAAATATGTGAAATTTTATTTTCAAAAAATTTATGATGAAATTCGATTATTAGCAGAAGGAGGAGCTCAACCTAATTTGAATGTTGGAAAAGTTAAGAAAACTATTATCCCCTTTCCGCCACTTTCCGAACAAAAAGCTATCGTCAAAATAGTCGAACAACTATTTGAAGAAGTTGAAATTTTGGAACGATTGACGGAAGAGCGATTGGTGATTAAACAAAATTATACGACGGCTATTTTAAACCGTTTGGCGAATGAAAATACGGAAATCGTTTGGCAAGAATTATTACCACAGTTTGAACAGTTTTTTGATACCAAAGCAAGCATCAAAGCCTTACGGCAAACGATTTTACAATTAGCCGTACAAGGCAAACTGACCAAAGATTGGCGAAAAGCCAACGCAAACACGACTTCCGCTACCGAATTATTAAAACAAATCAAAACGGAAAAGAAACGCTTGATTACCGAAAAGGTGATTAAGAAAGAAAAAGTATTACCGAAGATTACGAAGGAGGAAATTCCTTTTGAATTGCCTGAGAATTGGGTCTGGTGTCGGTTGGGAAATATTGCTCAATTTATTAATGGAGATAGAGGAAAAAATTATCCTAATAAATCAGAATATGTTGAGAAAGGAATTCCTTGGATTAATACAGGACACATTAAACCAAATGGAACTTTATCAACTACCAAAATGAATTATATAACAAAGGAAAAGTTTGATATTCTTAGAGGTGGGAAAATCAAAGATGGTGATTTAGTTTATTGTTTAAGAGGAGCAACATTTGGCAAAACTGCATTTGTAACGCCTTACAATATTGGAGCAATTGCTTCATCATTAATGATAATTCGATTGTATTTTCTTGATTTAGGTCAATTTACGTATCGTTTCTTAATTAGTAATGAAGGAAGAAAACAATTACTACGATTTGATAATGGCTCTGCTCAACCTAATTTATCAGCAAATAAAGTTAAACTTTATGTTTTTCCACTTCCGCCACTTTCCGAACAAAAAGCGATAGTAGAAAAAGTCGCTACCTTGCTCGGTTACTGCGATGCTTTGGAAGCTGCGATAACGGAGCGAGGTAAGCGAGTAGAAGCATTGATGGAAGGGAGTTTGAGAGCGGTTTTGGCGGTTTAGAGCTGACTTAAAACCTCTTGAACTGTATCTAAATATCCTTTAAACTGTACATTTTCGGGAGAAATAGCGTGTAACTCTGCGAAGTGTTTTTCGGCTTGTTTTAGATAACCTTTTGCTTTAGGATAGTTCTCTTGCATCAATGCAATTTGTGCCAATTTTACATAAGAAACGGCTAAGCCGTTTTTAAAATTCACATTCGTTGTATCGCTTTCATACAGTTCTTTTGCTAAAATGACATTTTTTTCAAAAAAGTATAAGGTTTTAGTTAAATTCCCTAAAGCCTTATAAATTTCACCTAATTTCATAAAAGAAACGGCTAAGCTATTTTTAAAATTCACATTTGTTGTATCAACATCATGTACTTCTTGTCCTAATTTAGAACGCTTTTCAAAAAAGTCTAATGCTTTGTTTAAGTTTCCCAATGCTTTATGCGTATCGCCTAATTTTTCGTAAGAAATAGCTAAGCCATTTTTAAAATTCACATTTGTTGTATCAACATCATGTACTTCTTGCCCTAATTTAGAACGCTTTTCAAAAAAGTCTAATGCTTTGTTAAAATCGCCTAAGATGATATATGTATCACCTAATTTTTCGTAGGAAATAGCTAAGTTATTTTTAAAATTCACATTTGTTGGATAGTTTTCAGATACTTCTTTTTCTAATAAAGAACTCAATTTAAAAAAATCTAACGCTTTACTTAAATCTCCCAATGCCTTGTAAGTATCTCCTAATTTTTCGTAGGAAATAGCTAAGTTATTTTTAAAATTTACATTTGTTACGTTGCTGTCATAGAGTTCTTTTTCTAATAAAGAACTCAATTTAAAAAAATCTAATGCTTTACTTAAATCTCCAAATGTCGTATATATTTCTCCTAAATTAGAGGAAGAAACGGCTAAACCATGTTTTAAATTCACGTTCATCGGATGCTCCTCATACAGTTGTTCTTTTAATTGATAAGATTTTTCAAAAAAGTCTAAAGATTTGTTCAAATTTCCAAAAGCGGTGTGTATTTCACCTAATCTTACATAAGAAATAGCTAAACTATTTTTAAAATCTACATTCATTGGATAACTTTCATATAGTTGTCTTGCCAATTCATAGTATTTTTCAAAAAAGTATAAAGCCTTGTTCAAGTTGCCAAAAGCAGTATGTGTTTCACCTAATTTGACGTAGGAAGTAGCTAAATTAGCTTTGAAAAAAAATTCATCTGGATATTTTTCAAATAAGTTTTCATATTTATTTACTCCTTCAGTATAAGCAGATAAGGCGACTTCTAACAAGCCTATTTCTACATTTAATTCACCTATATGTCCATAAGCATTTGCAATCTCCCAAGGTTCTGCTTTCGTGTGTTTGGTAACATTATGATATACTAATAAGGCTTTGTTATATCTATGATTGGCTTGATAAAACCCGCCCGCCTTACCCAAAATCTCCAAATCCGTACTATCCAACTTCAATAATTGGTCATACAATTCCTCCGCATCATCAATTCGATAAGTCAAAGTATAAAGCTCCGCTTGTAACTGTATTAAGGCTATATCTTCCCGAATGCCTGCTTCATTTTCCGCTTTTTGTGCTGCGATGATATTTCCACTATTCAAGATGCGTTGTCTCTCTTCCAATCGAGTATCAATCCGACTTATCAAGTTGGTTTTTTCCATTTTGGTAATCGCTTCTGTTACGTTTCCTGCTTTAAAAAGCGTCAAGGCTTCTTTGTATAAACTATCTACATCATCAAAATTTACTCTCGCAAACTTATTCGCCAATTCATCTAATAATTTCCATTGCCAATCATATTGTTCTTGAAGTGCCGTGAGTTGTGCGGAATATTCATTTTCGGATATTTTTTCAGCGTCTAATTGTTCTTTCAACGCTTTCTTTTCTCGTTCCAAACCTGCCAACAGTTCTTTATCCGAAATTTTATAATATTCTTTTTTCGCCAACTCAATTATGCCTTTTTTTGCCAAAATTATATCAACGCCTAATTTGTCATTACTACTTAATTTCAAAATTTCAAAAGCCTTTTTATTCACTAATTCATAACCTGATTTTTTGATTTCTTCCTTAAAAATCAATTCTCCAGCTTCCTTTCCTGCAAATGCTAAACGAAAATTACCTTTATCATCAGAAGTCGTGGGCACAGAACCATCGAATTTTATGGCGACATTATTCAATGGCTTTTTGTCGGAGTTGATTTCTCGGACAATACCTTTTTGGATTTGGGCAAAACTGAAATTGTACATCAAACAAAATAAAATGGTGTTGATAAATATCGTTTTCATGTTTTTTGGCTTAAAAGGTGAATGAATTGGTGGTTGAACCTACCCCTTAATCTCTTCCCTTAAAAATGGAAGGGAAACAACACGCATCATAATTAAGCGGAGTGCTGTCGTCTGGCTTCTTTCCCTTTTAAGGGAAAGACCGAGATAGGGTTCAATCGTAAGGACGATTTCTAATCAAAATCTTTTAATCTATCCTCAATATCCAATAAGTGTTGATTAATCAAATCTTCATAATCAGTATCTTCCAATAACGCCATAAAAAACTGTTTTGCTTCGGTTAAGCAAACTTTTCCTTTTTCTAAATCCGCTTGATAAATATACAAATCACTTCTTACGATATAGGAAAGCATCAAATGATTGAGATAAGCCTCATTTTTAGTGTACGTTCGGCAAAGCTCTTTTTCGAGTTGATTGAATGCTTGATAATGTTTTATAGCTGCTTCCTGGTTTGCAGCAGCTTGATAAGCCTGACCGAGTTTGTAATAAGACAAGGCATAATTATTTTTGAAAAAGTCATTTGTTGGAGCGTTTCGAAATCGTTCTTTTTCATAACCATTATATAACTTAAAATAATAAACCGCCGAATCCGCCATGTCCAACATCTGATAACCTTGTCCTAATTTATCATAGAAATATAAGATGCTATTATCCTGCTTTTCCGTTTTGGGTTGAGCATCATATAAGTCAATCTGAAACAAGACATAATTAATATCCGTTCGAAGTCCGCTATCATTTTCCGCCTTTTGTTCCGCTATCAACAATCCTGCTTTCCTCAATCGTTCTCGTTCTGCTAATCGTCTATTTGTTCGAGCGATTAAGTCTGCATCTTCGAGTTTTTTGATAGCTTCTTCTATCTGTCCATCTTTGAAAAGCTGCAAGGCTTCTCTGTACAAATCACTCACATCATCAAAATTCACACGGGCGAACTTTTCCGCTAATTCATCTAAAGAAGCTCGTTGTCTATCATATCGTTCTTGCAATTGCTTCATTTGTTCGATATAATCCATTTGTGAGATTTGAGATTGTGTCACTTGCTCTCGCAATGCGTTCTTGACTCGATTATAACTCGCTCTCAAAGCCTTATCTGACACATCATAATATTCTCGCTTTGCTGCTGCTATCACGCCAATTTTTGCCAAAATAATATCAAAACCCAATGCTCTCGTCTGACTAATTTTCAAAGTTTCCAACTCTCGCTTATTCACGATTTCATAACCTTGCTTCTTGATTTCTTCACAAAAAATCAAATCTCCTACTTTCTTCCCCGAAAATACCAAACGAAACGCACCACTATCATCCGTAGTCGTCGGTATCGCATCGGTGAACTTGATATAGACATTCGATAATGGCTTTTTGTTAGAGTTCATTTCTCTGACGATGCCTTTTTGGATTTGGGCATTTAGAGAAAGCGATGCTATGATTATAATTAATATTAATAGACTTTTCATAGTTATAGGTTTTTAATTATATTTTGAACAACGCCTAAATTTCTCTTAAACTTTGCATAGGCAGGAAAATCTTCTGCCAACTCTTTCCATAACACTTCTGCTTGTTGATAATATTTTTTAGAATCTGTAGCATTTCCTATGTTTTTATAATGTTGTCCTAATTGATAATAAGAAATGGCTAAACCGTTTTTAAAATTGACATTGGTCGGATAGCTGTCATACAGTTCTTTTCCTAATTGCGAATGCTTTTCAAAAAAGGTTAGCGCCTTGTTCAAATTGCCCAAAGCGGTATGGGTTGAGCCTAATTTTTCGTAGGAAATGGCTAAGTTTCCTTTGTAAAACGACTCATTAGGATATTTCTCAGATAAGGTTTTATATTGATTTAAAAATTCTTTATAAGCTGTTAAGGCGACTTCTAATAAGCCTATTTTCGTATTTAATTCTGCTATATGTCCATAAGTATTCGCAACCTGCCAAGATTCAGCCTTTGAGTGTTTTGTTATTTTGTTATATACGGCTATGGCTTTTTGATATTTATGATTGGTTCGGTAAAACTCGCCCGTTTCTAATAAAATATCTAAATCCGTGCTGTCTAAAAGTAAGAGTTGGTCATATTGTTTTTCTGCCTTTCCTATTTCAAACCGTAAGGCATAGTTTTGAGCTAAAAGCTGAATAGGTGGAATGGTCTTTTTTAAATCTGCTTTTATTTTTGCTATTTCCGCTTCATAGTTTTGTATCTTATCCATGCTTTTAGTCGTGCGTCCGATTAAGTCCGCATTTTCTAACTTCAAGATACATTCGTCTATCTTTCCTGCCTTGAATAAAAGAAGGGCTTCTTTGTACAAATTATCTACATCATCAAAATTCACTCGTGCGAACTTCTCTGCCATTGCATCTAAAGTTGATTTTTGAATATCGTATTGTTCTTGCAGTTGTGTCTTTTCTGCTTGATATTGTTTTTGTGAGATTTCGTTTTGTTGGATTTTATTACGCAGCCGCTTTTTTTCTCGCTCAAATGAAGCTAATAATGCAGCATCAGATACGTCATAATATTCCTTTTTCGCTGCCGCAATGACACCGCTTTTTGCCAAAATAATATCAGTCGCTAAGCGGTCGGTATTACTTAAAGGCAGTTCTTCTATTTCTTTAATATTGACAATTTCAAACCCTTTTTTCGTGATTTCTTCCATAAAAATCAATTCTCCAGCCTCCTTTCCTGAAAAGGCTAATCGGAAACTGCCTTTATCATCAGAAGCCTCTGGCACAGAACCATCGAACTTGATATAGACATTATTTAAGGGCTTTTTGTCGGAGTTGATTTCTCTGACGATGCCATTTTGGATTTGGGCAAAAAGCCCTATACTCACGAAAAGTATGAGTATTGAGGTGATTAGGTTTTTCATTTTGTTATATTTTTTAGTGATTTTTTAGTGATTTTTTAGTGATTTTTTAATTTTCCATGGTTGTTCCAAACCTGACGGGTTTCTATCCACGTTTTTAACTTGCGACCTAATTTTCATCTAAAATAAATCGCATCGTTTCATTCGGCATTACTGGAGACGAGGTGTTTTTCGCATCATAGCCTTCTTTATAAATATCTATTCGTTGCGTTTGTCGTTGTTTATTAGTTGGTAAGGTTATTTTGAAGTTACCAATATCATCGGTGAGCTTCGTTATATCTTGTACGGTGACTTTTGCACCTTGTACCGGGCTTCCATTTCCATCAACCACCTTTCCCATGATATTGGCATAATAATCGTCTCGCCAAATCGGAAATTCAATCCCTTTTGTTAAAATAAAAGTCGTATCTCTGTCTATAAACCCTTTGGCTTTAAAGCTTAGTTTGACCTTATCCGTTTTACTTCGGAATAGATTTGGAAAAGTAATTTCGTCAGTAATTTCTTCAAAAGTTTCTTCTTTACCCTTATACATTATCGAAATGATTGCATCTATTTCGGGCAGTTCTCCGTTTGGTATTTTATCCTTTAAAATGACTTTCAAATCAATTGGCGTTTTCATTAGATTATTCTCATACCAAAAATAAACGCCAATCAGTATTAAAATAGGAATACCAATAAGTGCAACAAACCAAGCTAAAGGCTTGACTTTTATCGGTTTATTCGGCAAATGCCATTCGGGAAGCGTTGTGAATAATTCCCACGGTTCTTCGTAGCTTACTGCATCATCATTAAATGTAAATCCTCGATGCGTCTCTTGTGTTTTACTATTTTTATAATTAGTATTCAAATAGTTCAAAGCATCATGAAATGCTTGTTGAATGGTAATCTGTTTTTCAGCGAAAGGGTCGTCTTTTGCAGTATTCGCCATCGTCCGATAAAAATGTGCAGAAAAATGAGTTGCCTTTTTATCGTCAATCGGAAAGTTGGTCGCAATAATGGAGTTTACACCAGCAGCTTTTAAGGCTTCGACTTGCGGAGCAGTCGAGCAGCCATTCAAAAATACCAATTTTAATTGCCCTTTTTCGACTTCTTTTTGTATCAATCCTGCGATGCCTTTGGCGTAAGCCGTATCCGTATCGGTTATGTTTTGGTTCAATTGCAAGCCTTCTCCTCCAGCGTGACCAGAGAAATGAAACAATGCAATTTGTCCATGATAGCGTTGGAAAAGTCGGATTAACTCGTCAATACTTGTAAATGCTTCCATGATAACCGTCATTCGGTTGGTGTCGTGATACTGCTCTAAAGCTTGTCTAATTTGCTTCTTTTCATTTTCTATATTGTGCAGATATTTATCTACATTATTGGAAAAGATAAAAAGTGCGATAGGTGGTTTTGTCATTATTTTTTTTTTGAAGTAATGTTGACGATATTGCAATATAAGTGTTTCAAACAGAAATAGCTACACTTCAAAAAAAGAAGTATAGCTATTTCTGTTTTTATTCCTGTGTTACTTAAAATTAATCTTCGTCCCAACTCATTAAACGTTAAAGTAGGAACATTTTCGTCAATCAAAGATTTTAGTGTCGCCTTAAAATCCTCTAAAATAGGGACTGCTGCAATATCATCTGTCATATTTCGGGTTACTCGTTCTTCTTCAATACCACTAAATTGTCCTATTTCTTTATTAAACAATATTTCAATAATAGCATTTTTGGCACTTCCAAAGTTTTACATTTTATTGCTCCCGATTATATTCCAATTTTGGATAGCAAAGTTTTAGAAAATTGGAATTAGTTTTTTAAAAAAATAAAAACAGTAACTATAGCCTTTCCTAAAACATACACCGGGGGTAAGAAAATTAATATTTATCTCGAATATTGGCACCTGATGGAGGAATGACAAACGAATTGTAAAAAAGCAAAAAAAGAAGTTTCGTTGAGAGATTTGAAAAAAGCATTGTTTGAAATTGACATATGCAAAAAGCTATTTCCCAAATGACAATCTACGCCAACATCCTCGAAAGCTACAGCGGTTTTAAAATACTTTTCGGAGGAACTGCTCCCGAATGACAGATTTTATATTTTTTGAATTCGGTCTTGTCGGAAAACGACTTGCCTAAGATTATTGCGATTACGGATATTGACGATATTCCTGAACCGTTTTTAGATTTATTGGTGGTGTTGAAGGTGTAATTTTGATGTATGCAAAAACAGAAAGCGAGGAAACGATTATCATTCAGTTGGATTCATCATTACAGAAATCGGCTTCCTTCTCTTCGATATTAATAAAATCAAAAGTTATATTTATCTGCCAATTTCAATAGAAAAAGATACCATCAGCTAACTCAAATAACTACATCTAAATCATAGCCAAATTGGTTTAAACTTTATTCAAAAGCGGCTAATTTATAGCTAAACTTAATCATCCTTTCTATTTTCAATTAATTTCCACATTCTCCCTTCCGCTTCAATCATGTCACCGGCTCGAAGCTTTTGAAGATTATTCCTAATCTTATTTACTTTCTGTTCTTTATTTAGCACATCGGGCAGCTTATCCAATAACACTTTCGCTAAATCACTTCTTTTCGCTTTACCGAATTGCTTTAAATAATCCACAATAATTTTTCTACAATATTCGTCATCAATACCTCGCATCTTCATGTATTTCTCCTCTTGTCCTGTGTGAGCAGCGATATTGGCAGAAATATAAATATTGGGTTTTCGACCTTCGATTAGGCTTTTCT
>Ga0222647_1000689_pt1 | contig 13080 bp, 25 predicted proteins | sample AntAcemetagen333_FD_179864 | JGI IMG/M metagenome (GOLD analysis project Ga0222647, IMG submission 179864) | Saline water microbial communities from Ace Lake, Antarctica - #333 | ecosystem: Environmental > Aquatic > Non-marine Saline and Alkaline > Saline | place: Antarctica: Ace Lake...
TAACAACGTACAAAGAAAATAAACTATTATTCGCTTTTTGTTGTTCATTGTTTATTTGTGGGTTGTCGGTATTTCCGACATACCTCTATTTTTTTTAATCGTTTACTTTACTTGTACAAATCCGTTGGCAGTTATTTTTTATTTATAGATAATTAAAGATTATTATTAATAATAAAAAGCCTATTAATAGTAAAAAAGTAAATTTAGTATCAAAAAAACAAATGCCAACGTACCCTTTTATAACAAATTGCTTTTTATTTACTTTTTTAATAAATTGTTTATATTCTATCATTTCTGTTATATTTATTTACGCAAATTGCCATAAAAGGGTACGTTGAAAGTAATTAGAGCCAGTTACTACTTAAAAACCTATCCAAAAAACACTTCAACACCCGGATCATTGTACTTAGAATCATTCTTTTCTTCAATTGTCATCGTACCTGCCAAGGCCATAATTGATGCAATAATACCATCGATTCTTTTTGTTGATCTAGATTTATCAATTCTAATATTTTCGTTTGTATCTGTAATGGCCACACAACCAGAAAGCATCCATTTTAAAATAGGATTATTACCAACACGAATTTTGCCAGACATCACCAACCGCATAAACTCTTTTGTAGGCGATGTGTAATTCATTAACGTTTGTGTAAATGGTGATAATTCTATGTTTTCAGTCATTAAATTTTGAACCAAAGAACCAGAAAACTTCCTGTCATACTCAACGTGCTTGGTAGTGTTTTTATAATACTGATGTATCACTACTTTTTCGACTTCTGAATAATCAACCATGTTACCAGGTGTAGCAATTAGATATGTATCATTTTCATCAACTGCATTTTCTCTTTTTAAGCTGGCCCAATATTGATAAGGCACACGATCTTCTTTGCTTCTTTTCTCAATAGTTTCTGCAGGGCAAAAACACCATACTTTTAAATCTCTTATACCTGCAACATCTGGTTCTGATATCATTGCATAGGCTGTAATATCTATAGTTGTTGATAAATCTAAACCGCCACAATTACCAAGCAAAGCAAAATTTTCTTCTTTAATTGGCACCATGCATTTATTCCAATATTCTGATGGTATCCACTCACTTACACCATCAACCCACATATTTAAACTTTTAGTTTTAAAATTAGGTATTTTTGAAGGCTGATTTTTTGCCTTTATATATTCCGAATTTAAAAAGTATTCTGATACTGTTATTCCTAAATTCGGATTTGATTTTTGCCAATTTTCTTCAACTTCCCAATCATCTTCTTTATCCATGTCATGGATCATAATTAAAAAAGTATCATCTGCTGCAACTTCTTCTAAAATATTAATACAACTTTCTTCAAAGTTTTTACATACACCATGTATATTGGTTCCTGCAGTTGTAATTGTATATGTAATTGGCTGCAATCTTGCTGCAGATGAAGATTCTAAATTCTCCTTTACAGAATCATCACGATGCGCATGGTATTCATCAATAATTGTTAAATGACTATTAATACCATCCTGTGTTTTACTATCACCACCCAAAGGTTTCATAAAGCTATTTGATCCTGTAAATCTAATTTCTTTCTGATACACTTTAAAACCTAACTGCTGCAACAAAGCACTTTTGTTTACAAATTCTGATGCTTGACTAAAACACAATTTTGCCTGTTCTTCTTTGGTTGCCCCAACATAGACTTCTGCACCTTCTTCTTTGTCAAAGGCCATGATGTACAAACTTAATGCAGCCATTTGTGCAGTTTTTCCGTTTTTCTTAGCCACCTTTTCATAAACGTTTCTAATCAATCTAATTTCTTTGCCTTCATCATTTTTTGTTTTCCAAGAAAATAAATTAAATAATGTAAATTGCTGATAAGGCGATAATAAAAAAGGTTTTCCTGCAGATTTTCCTTTGGTATGTTTGATGATGGTTTCAAAAAATCTGATAACCGAAAAGCCTTTCGAATGGTCCAACCAATACCCTTTTGCATCTGCGGCATCAATCAATTTATAAAAGCGATCAATGGCTTGTTTAATTCGTAAACCTGTAACAATTTTACCAGATCTAACATCTGCTGCATATTTAAACGGAATTGAATCTTGTATGTTAGTTGGTATATGCATTTTTTAATAATTGTGTAAAGATTTTGCCACTTGTTCAAATAAAGAAAGTTGATTTTCAGAACCTTCATTTACTGCACCTAACTTTTTACGATCTCGAATCGATAAACCAAAATGTGATGAAACATCATCTAATTGCTTTGTTGCTTTTTCGTACATTGTTTGATACCCTGTAATATTTGTGGCGCCAGAAGAAAACCTTTGAACCCAACCACCAACACCATTCTTTGATTTTATGTTTTCGTTATTTATAATCTTAATTAACTTACATCTTGCATCCATACTTACTGCAGCATTTTGCAAATGCATTAAATCTAAAGAAGTAACCTGTTTTGTTTTTACAAACTCATAGCCAAACCAATACCACCACTTTCTTTGAGAAGCTGTCAATTTCATAGAAATCTCTGGTTTTGGCAGTTGCTCTAAAATTTGATAAAAAACATCTTCTTTAATTTCTGATGTTCTTTTATCTGTTTTTAATTCTTCGCTTTTATGCGCAATTTTTAATTCTTTATTTTTCATAAACTATTGGTTTATACCCCCCTTACCTTAATTTTACACTATGTATTTTTCTGACTTATAGGCGATGTACAGCCCTTTTTAGCCCCATGGATTTCACCCCATACCCCTTATATTTACTTATTTTTTCTTTGATTCTCTACCAGATTTACTATCATGATGCGTTTTACATAATGGCTGCATATATTTATCATTTAAAGCATCTAAATCAAATCCTTTTGGCTCATTCTCATAGGTTTCTTTATGATCTGTTACACCTGTAGATTTTACAATGCCATCTTGTTCACACTCAACACAAAAAGGATTGCGCACTTTATAATCTTTGGAATAGCTGCGCCACTTTCTAGAGTTATAGAACCAGCGCATATCTTTTACTCGCTGATGCTGCACACGCTCTATGGTCCACGGTTTCTTTTTAACTGTTGGCGATGTTGGCATCTTCTTCTTGTTTTAATATTAACTTTGCATAAGCTATGTAAGTTTTCCTTACAGCTGTATGCACTTCTTTTGATGACACTAAAACATCATATCTCTTTGGAGTTGCGGATCCTTTGTCTACTTCAATCGCAAACCTGCTGCCAATTGGTACAGGGTAAACTTTTAAACCATTACGAATACAAATACTCATGGCATGATTGATATCAATCTTTAATTGCTTTATGTTTAGTTTTCCCATGGCGCAGCATCTACATCAGTTGTTAAATCAAAACCATCTATAACTTCCGGCAAACCTTGTTCATTGATCTGGAACGCAAACTTTTCAAAGCCTTTACCACGACCAAACACTTCTTCTACATAACTAACAGAACCATCACGCTCATCTTTTGTTATTCTTATAATTGTTTCTGCCTTGTTATTCAATTCTGTACCAATGTGGCCCCTAGAATTCCCATCCCCTTTATTTTGATGCAATACATTGGCAATGTGTATATCATAATCAAACGACCACTTCATTAATAATGTCATTACTTCCGTAGATTCTACAGCATTATTTATATCCATCAACAAATCTCTCACACCATCAATAACTAACACATCAACATCGTGCTGCTCTAATAGTACAGATATAGCTTCAATTCTTTGTTTAGGACTGAATGGCCTTAATCCATACATTAACAACTTTGACTCATCACCTGCCAAGGCTTTTACTCTTTTTGTAATCCTTTGCACATCCGATGGTGATTGCTCTGTATCGATGTACAAAACAGTTGCACCTACATTTGCATTGAACTTACCAAACAAGCGCATACAACCAACCATTGCAGCCACAAACATTGTAACAGCAAATGTTTTCTTTGACTTAGCCAAACCAATCCAACCAGATATGTTTCCTTTAGAAAACTTATTGGTATTGTCAATCTTTAAAAGGTATTCATTCTGTTTTATACTATCTGTAGATGTTATTCTTTTTGATAATATATCTTTTAAAAACACCGCCTTAGCATCCAAGGTACCAATACCAATAGAAGTATCTTCTTTTCTGATTAATTCAAGCGCACCCATGATATTTCTGATTTAAAATCATTCAACTTTTCTTTTATCAACACTTCCCAACTTTCAGCATTTACTTCATTTAGTTTGTGCAATTGGTCTGTTTTACACAAATACCCAACTTCTTCCATTTTTAAATAAGAAACCATCTTTTCTAATTGCGCAGAAACAGGATTGCGTATATCTGCAATGATCTCATCAAATATTTTTTGCAAAGGCAAACCAACACCATCTGCAGAATAATGAAAACAATCACGATACATGCGCTCTATTAAAAGGCTTTCAATTACTTTCATTAATGGATCACGTTGCTTTAAAACTTCAAAAGAATTAATTAAAACGATAAAACTGTTTAACATATCTATTGTGAAATCTTGCTGCTTTTTGTTTTTAATATTGGGCAAATCTTCTTTTATCTTATTAATAAAGTAAGTTGCATTTTCTATATTTTTATTGATATCCATTTTAAAGCTATTTTAAAGACTTTTAAATATTTTACTAGCCAATGTGCTTCTAAATTTATAATATTAGAAAACTACATACACGCTGTTTATTTATGCCTGTTATTTGACAGGTATTTTGCAACACCCTTTTTTAATTGCATTAAATTTTAAAATTTAAGTACTTGTTTAAATTATCATCTTTTAATAAATACTCTGGCGTAGCAAACTTAAAGGCTGTATCTAAATGAAATTTATTTGGTACTGCAGATGAATATAAGTTTCTAACTGCTTTTGCCATTTCATCACCAGAAAACCCAACTTTAAATTGCTTTGCAAAAAGCTCTTTTATTTCATCAGATACTTTAAAGTTTCTGTTTGATACTTTATTAAACATTTTTATGAACCAAACCAATTCGTTTTCTAATTTAAAATTTTGAAGGTTTTTGTTTGATCCTTTCCAATTGAATTTTAAACGTTTTAATCTGCCAAGTAATTTATTTGGTGTAAACTCAATTTCTTCTTCTTGTACTTTAATTTCGAAATACTGCAAAAAAGATTCATAATCTTCAATAGAATTTTTATTTTGTGATTCCCATATATCAATTTCAATTTTTGAATGCTTTTGAAGAAATTGATATCCAAAAAAATCTATATATATATTATCATTAATAATAGTAGTATTATTATATGTCGGATTTATTTCCGACCCTTGAACAACCTTTTCAATAATAGCAACACTTTGAACCACTTTTGAAGGTTCGGATTTTTTTCCGACCCTAGTCGGATTTTTTTCCGACCCTTCGAAAGGTTCGGATTTATTTCCGACCCTTAAAACCGCTTTTCCACTAGAAGATAATCGTATAAAATTCTGATTATTTACTCCTTTTTTGCATTGCTCAATAAAACCCTTTTCTTTCAATTCTTTTATAAATCGATACATCGTATCTTTTTTCTTAAAAACTAAAGGTAAATCTGTTAAAATCTTATTATAAGCAAGTTGATAGTACACACCATCTTCAAAAACCTGTGGATTTGCCCAAGTTGATAATTCAGAAAATAGATCTAACAAGGCAGCCGCTTTAAAACTAATATCTTGCTCTATGCAAAGTTTTTGATTAATTAGAATATTGTACTTCATTTTATCTTTATTTTACTTAAATTACCTGTTGTAATTATTACTTCTAATTCTTTAAAATTATTAAAATACTGCCAGCATTTTGTAGTATAAAATTTTTCAAAAGAACCAGAACCATCTTCACACAAGACAAACACAAAATCTGTTTTTTGATGCTTTTCTAAATTCTGAACATGGTTCTGAATATCTAATACACTAATCATCTAAATTTTCCCAAGGCACATCTGCTAAATCTGCAGAAGTTGCAGGCTGCGTATTGCTTTTATCATCCCAAATTTTGCCATTACCTAAAAACGTTCGTAAAACAGTTTCACCGTTTTTTTTGCGATCTAGTTCTTCTTTGTTAAACGGAATTGATACACTAAAATCATTGTCAAATCTGTCTGGAGAATCCAGATCGTAGGTTGCTAAGTTTAGGTACATTTTACCATTTGCATGTTTTAAAATTCTGTCTTTAGGAATATCTGATACACAAATACTCATTGTTCTATTTTTACCCATTACGCTACTAATTTTATTTCTGTTACACTATTATACATATTAAAAACTTTGTGCATTTGCAGATAAAAAGAACTATCTGTTTTGCTATTTAAAAGGCCCTGCATTTTAGAAACCCCACTTTGCACTTTTACTTCCGGAATACTAAAATATTTAGAAACTTCTTTAAATTTTTTACCCAACAATACAACAGACAAATACACTAACATTGCTGCTCTTTTGTTTTCGTTTTGCTCTACTTCTTTTAAAATAGATCTTAATTTTTTTACTTGCTTTTTCATGGTTTTAAGTTTTTTAATTTGTTTTTAATGTTCGATATTTTATCCATTAAAGCTGCATAATAAGGTGCTAAATACAACCCAATTTTTACAGATAAAGTTCTGTTTTCTGGCAACGGAATCCCTTTATAATACAAATCTTCATAAATTTTAATGCCTGCAAAACCAAACTTATTTAATGCATTTTTATAATTTTGCACATGGTTTACAAGCAACCAACCTTTTCTTTTTTTACTTTTCATAAAAGCTGCAGAAACATAAATGTATTTTCTTAGCTTTACTTTTTTACCCTTTAAATAAACCCATCTATTTCGGTAATTTTTCCACGCGTTTTCGTTTATCATTACACCTGTAGATTTCTAAATTCTTCGGATGTTGCAAAATTCAATTTTGTGTATTGCTGAACAAATTGTCTAGATCTTGCAGGCGGATAATAATACCCTAAAATTGGATGGATTAAACCACCTTGCATAGCTGTTTGCTTTCTTCTTAATTTTTCTGCCAAAACGATTTCTTTCTTGTTATTCATGTTTTTAGTTTTTAATATTTAAATTAATTTTTTACAGATTTTACAACTTTCAATCATATCAAATTCAGATTGCGGATCACATAACTTATTGTCTGCGCATTTTTTATACACTAAACCAATTCTGCAATTTTGCTGCAGTACATCTTCATTTTTAAATTGATTAATAAAATTCATATTTCCGTTTGTTTTTCTAGTTCATTAATAATTGATTGTTCGCTGTATTTTTTAGTTGATGTTAAACCAGCTGTTTTTATCATCTTTAAACAATCTTCATACTTTCTAAACCAATACGCATTTAAAGAGTATTTTATCATAGCTTCTTTCCTGGTAATGTAAAAAACTCGCCTATCAACTTTTGTTTTTTTATTCACTTCAATCATAAAGTTAAAAAAGGCTTTTTTATCAACCAGAATTAAATTGTTTTCTTGCAAATAAGCAGTAAGACTTACTTTATTCATATTTCAACACTTCGATGATTGCATGCAATCTGTTAATTATTTTTTGATTTGCTTTTTGGCCATAATAAAACGCTAAAATTTCAAAACCACTAAACTTTACATCTAAAGACTTGCAAACATTATAGAAAGAAGTCATGTTACAGAAACCAAGTTTTGCAAACTCACTTATAACAACATCACGCTGTAAAATTATTTTAGGCTTCATATCTTCTAACTTTTACAACTCTAGTTGATGTTTTTGATTTTCTTAAATCGATTTCTGGATTTTCGCAAATCATAACCGCTTGAATGCACAAAAAAAAACTAGCTAAAACAAATTTCTTCGGAAACTCTAAAGACTGCACATATTTTACAGCAATCCCAACAGAAGTTGCAACTCCTAACTTTCTTTTAATATTATCAACATGCGTTTTTACAGTACTAGGCGAAATAAACAATCTTACTGCAATCATTTTTTGCGATAAATCTTTGGCAACATATTCTGCCACTTGATATTCTCTAGTTGTTAAATCCATCTTTGTAACTATTTAAAATTTCATCTTGTTTCTTGTTTTCTAAATAGTGCAGATTTGCAATTTTTTCTGCACATTCAATAATTAAAACATTCCCTTTCTGATTGCCAGATATTACATGATTGCACCATGCAGCAGAATGATTAAAAACACTTGCAATTTTTGTAATTGCACCATAAGGCAAACTCTTTTTTAATACCTTAGAACCTTCTAAATTAATTTCTACCATTATTGTAGTATCTTTATATTAGTATTGTTATCGTAACAGTATTATTATATATCTTTACTGTATGTTATAATAACATGACAAATATATACATTAATGTATAACATACGCAACATTTATTATGCAATAATGTATATTAATTTACAATTTACTGATAATTAAATAGTTAAAAAATGGATTTATATGATATTTTAAAAATAATAGAAGAAAAAGAAATAAAAGCCTACACAATTGGTAAAAATGGAGGTCTGCCAGAACTAACTGTTAAAAATATTTTAAACAAAAAAACTAAAGCACCAAGAAAAAAGACTTTAGAAAAATTTATAAGAGGATTTGATGCTTCATTAGAAGATACCGCAAACAGCCATGAAGTTACTGATGAATTTACAGCAATTTACAGAAAAAGAACAAAAACAGAAGATACCGCTGTTAATGAAACAGAAGATTTTAGTAGCTTAAAAATAGATGATAAATTAAATTTAATTTATTTAGAACAACAAAAAACCGCCCGGAATTTAGATACAATTACAAAGGCGATCCTTAAACTTTTGATAACTTCAGAAAAAATACTAAATAAAACTAAGAAATAATAGTAATCCCCCTCTCTTTTTCAATCATTTTCTTTTCAAAATCTTTTAAAATAATTTTTCTTTCTTTTTTAGAATATTTTTTTTTATTTTCACAGTAAATTAATAATTCTTCTAGCAACTTTACATACATTTTATTTTTTATTAAAGGTTTATATAATTTAAATTTACACCATCAAAAAAAAATAGTTACGGGTTTCTTTAAAATACAAAAAACTATGAAAAAATTAACAATAGTAATCATATTAATCGCCAGCAACACTTTTAGTCAAAAATATATTGATACACTTTATCATTTTAAAGTTGAAAAAAACGACATAACATGGCAAAAAGTTTTTGAAAACAGTTTACCAGACTTACAAAAAACATTCATTAAACAAACAATGACCAATTTAAAGTTTGACAGCCTACAAGAAATTGATGAAACCATTTCTTTTAGCGTTAAAGATGATATTGTTGATTTTAAAAAATATGGTGGCAAATGGGGTACAACCGCAATTTTTATACAATACCCAATCAATTATTTAGTAGTTATAGATTTTAAAGAAAATAAATACAGAGTAACCATAAAATCAATAAACCTTAAATCAGAAATTAGATACATGGCCACTGATTTAAACGACTACATTCTTAAACAAGGTAAAATTAAAAACACAAATACCCTAAATACAGGATTAAGTTATTACGATCAGCATTTTACAGAAAAATTTACCATCACCACCAAAAAAGATGATTGGTAGTTATTCAACACAAATAAACCAACTTAAAATTTTAAGATGCGCTTCATCACGCACTTTTTCTGGAAACTTATCTTTATAGATAGTATCTACATCGTTTCTTTCGTGGCCCATTAATTCACGCAATAAATCTGCATCTATAAACAATTGTTTGCCAATGGTTGCAAATGTATGCCTTGCTACTTTTATACGTATAAAACCACCCAAAGGCAACACGTTAATTTTTTGTGCAATTTGCACTAAGTCTAAAGATCTACGTAAATTATCTCTAAAATTTTTATATCCATCAAAATCTTTTCGCCATGGAAATACATATTTTCCAGAAACCTTGTATTTATCAATAATTTTTTGTGCTTTTTCTGTAATCTGTAAATCGAATTGATACCCTGCACCAGCTAATTTGCCACGCATAAAATAAACCCTGTTTTTTTTTATTTGCGCATGCTCTAAATAATACACGTCTTTTAAATCTTGGCCACCAAAATAAAACAACAAAAGCCACAAGTCAACCGCTCTTTGATGGTACATAGAAACACCAGATACAGCTTCTAGTTTATAAATATCCTGTTTTGTAATGTTTCTTTTTTTGGTTCTGTTTGCCTTTACAGTAATACCATTAAAAACACTATCAAAAGGCTTTATGTCTATAGTTAATTTTCTGCGGCAGGCTTCATTGTAAACAGTTCTGTATTTTCTTAAATAGGTATGTATTGTAGATTTTGAATTTCCTTCTTTAAATTGCCACTGTTTAAAATCATTTAATAAAGTATAATCAATATCAGAAAACAGTAATTTTGATCTAAATATTTTTAACTGATTTCTTGCATTTTGATACGATTTTGCAGTTGCAATATTTTTTGCAGCTTCTTTTTCTTTTATAAACTCTAGAAAGAAATCTAAAAAAGAAGATGCTGCAGTTTTTTTATTTTCGCCAATTAGTAAATTTTTAACCTTTTCTAAAGAATATTTTTCACCGGCCATAATATCTAGTAAAATATTTTCTAGCAGTAATTTCTTTTTTTTAACAATTACAAAAAGCGTTTTATCCTTTTTTGGTAGTTGATTTTTAAAATCCCAATCTGCTTTTTCGAAATACAATTTCAAAGTAAAAAACAAACGCTTGTTGTTATGATGTAGATCCACAACAACAGGATACCCATTTTTGCGTTTTTGCCCCTCTCTAGTTTCTAAATATATTTGTGCTTTCAAAATTTCACGGAAATTTCACGGTTTATTGCACAAATATAAACAAATATGAACAAATATGAACAAGCTGCAAAAACTTAAAAGCAATAAAAAACCCCACTATTGCTAGTGAGGTTGATGTGAGCCCTGCAGGATTCGAACCTGCGACCGCCTCCTTAGAAGGGAAGCATCTAAAAGCCCATATACAACTGTAAAACAAATAGTTACAGAATTGTAAAATATTTTATTTCACGGAAATTTCACGGAAAATACCTATTAACTAAAAAAAGAAAGGATCTATTGTAACACTTTCTGCATGCCATTTTTCTAAAACATAACCCCTGCGCCCTTTTTTAAAGTTGTTTTGCACCCATTGCGATGATGGCGATAATGCAGGATAATTAAAGTAAAAAAAATCATCTGATGTACACATATCAAATAAACATTGATGGCTATCACCTTTTTTAAAAACTATTTTTTTAGCTTTTTTATACAAATCATTTTGCTTGCAATACTGATCTATTTTTTCCAAACCTTTTGAATCTAACTGTGGTTTAAAACCAAATTTTAAAGTACTATCATCTTTGCCATGGGTAATTACAAATGCAATATCATTTACAATATAATGATTAATAAAATACCGGTGATTAGTTACTGTTACATTTTCAAAAACACGATCACATAAATTTTTTAAACTAGAATTTACAAAATAACCAAAAGAACCTGCATGATTATCATTGCAAATATTATTTATTATCACTTTATCATAAACAGAAGATAAACGATCTACAACATCAATTTTAAACTTTAAAGCAACATCAAACGCTTCTTCGTTTGTCATTATTTGTGGTAATTTGTGGCCACCTCTGGTAGTGTAACCATTAAAGCCATCTAAAAAATCACCAAGTTCATCAACAATTATTGTATCACTATTTTTTGCAGCAATTGTTGCATCAAGCATTTTAAAATACGACTGTTTTATACTTTTTTCGGTCCAATCTTCTGCATACATTGCGTTGGATGTACTGTCTGTATCCATACCTATATGCACATCAGAATACGTTAACATATCAAAATCTGCAGTTGTTTTAAATACTTTCTGAACCTCTTTTTTTGATGGTGTAAAGTTTTTGTATTTTGTTAAAACTGTGTCAAAATCTACACCAGATTCTAAAATGTTTTCTTTAAAAGCAATATTATAATAAGGTGTACCAGTATGCGATACCAATTTATAAGAATGTATGTCAATTCTTGGCAGCGAATAATGGCTGCAATACTTATCAATATCCATCATCTGCCCTGTTTTTAAATTCCAGGCAGATAAAACAAACTTTGGCTTGTAGTTATTTGTTTTTGTAGTTGTTTTAACACCTACTTTTATAGATTTTAATTTTGGTTTTGCAACAGGTTTTGCAACAATATTTGCACTTCTTTGATCTTGAATTGTCGCCCATTGCGTAACAGATATTGTATATCTTGGATTGCCAGAACCTTTTTGAATACTAAATTTTATACCTAAAAAATCAGATTCTGCTTTTGTTAACCTTCTTTCAATGTTTTTCATAGGCTTTTTTTATATTTTTTAATTTAAACCTTATTTCTTTATTTTGGCACTTAAATTTGATAGACTTTCCAACACGATAACCGCTATTTGTTGGTATCTTTGTTTTATCCGCCACTGTTTTAGATACATACCCCTTTAATATGTAGCCATATATTCTTTGAGTTTTACAGATGGCATCTAATATAAATACAGGTTCGCTTTCCATAAACATTTTACCTGACCCCAAAGTGCAAGGGCTATCAAACATACTCCACTTGTAAACAGATAAACCTTCGTTATCCATTTCTTCTGTGTAAGTGTCTGTATATTTTACAGGAAAGTCTTTCTTTATGGTTTGGCTTTTCATTAAGATTTAATTCTTAATAATATAAAATTTATAGCCATAGATATTATTGATAGTAGTATTAGCCATAGAGGATATCTATACCTTACCTTAACCACCTCTTTAGTATCTATACTAGATTGATAGTTTGCTTTAAATTCTTTCTCTCTTAATTCTATAATACTATCAATATTAACTTCTACCTTAATAGAGCCCTTATCGTTAAATAATTTAACTTTTGCTTTTTGAGTTACAATAGTCTTTTCAAATGGTTTTAATACACCTAAACTATCGCAAGGGTTATCTACGTATAAAATCTCTTTAACTTCTTTAAAAACAGTCTTAACACGTTCTTTATAGATGGTGTCCTTGACAATACGCTCTTTATACTCAATAGTAGATTTTGAAGCATTACAACCAATAAAAAAAAATAAAAGCAAAAATATGTAAGACTTGTTTTGTAGTTTCATAATTTATGTTATTATATGTTTAA